>Ga0209488_10000185_pt1 | contig 48658 bp, 36 predicted proteins | sample Rivendell_Oct201_8_FD_188349 | JGI IMG/M metagenome (GOLD analysis project Ga0209488, IMG submission 188349) | Vadose zone soil microbial communities from the Eel River Critical Zone Observatory, Northern California, USA -... | ecosystem: Environmental > Terrestrial > Soil > Vadose zone >...
GGGAACCGGCGGCAATGAGTTCATCTGGTCCAACACCGCCTTGGCCTGGTTCACGCGGCCGCTTTGCAGGTATGCGTACTCGAGGTAATCCATGGCATGGAGCCGCTGATCTCTCGCTTCTCCATTCTTCGACGTGGCCTCCGCCACAGTCGCCAGCTCCGCTGCTTTCAGGTTCGAACTGATCGACTCGTCCCACGAGCCTACCCGGGTAAACAAATGCGATGGCATGTGGTTGGCATGAGCCGAAGCTGGCGCGATCTTCGCGTACACGCGCGCCGCGCCCAGTCCCTTCTCGGCCAGAACGGGATTGTCATAGCAGTGAATGATGTAGTGCGCGATGCCGGGATGATGAGGCTTTGCGGCGAAGATCGGCTCCAGAATCTCACCGCATTTCCTCTGGTTGGTGAATGTCTTATCGGTCTTGGGTGCCGTGATGGCAAGGGTCAGAGCATGGAAAATCGCAGCCTCGTCATCCTGCGGGTAAGCCGCCTGCAGCGCGCTCATCTTTTGTTCGAAGGCCTGGCCGTGCGCATACGTGTCTTTGCCATCTTCACGATAAACTTCCGCCAACGCGTCGATGTAGGCGGTCTCGCGTGCCGTAGTCTTCGCGTTGCTGGCGGCGATTTGTTTGGCTTGGTTGAGCGCCACGCGGCCAGCGGCGGTGTCTCCGTTGCCCCACATTCCGTGGTAATGAGACATGGCCACGCCCCATTGCGCCATGGCGCACTGCGGATCTTGCCTGGAGATCTCCGTGAAAGTCTGCCGTGCCTGCTCGTACTGGAATGAATGCAGCAGCGCGACCGCTCGGTTGAAATTTTCCGCGAGATCGGTTCGGCACGAAGTCGCGAAGTGAACCGAACCGATTTCTTCCTCGGTCAGCGCATGATGATGATGATCTTCCTGGCACAAGGAGAGAGGAACGAACAACAAAGTTGTGGCGAGAACGGTCGTCAGAGAGCGCATGGGGCCTCCGTAGTAGGAGAGAATTGTACAACCAATACCGGGACCGATACTGTCACGCACGGCCATTATCAATGCCGCTACCGCCCGCCGCGCGCAGGGGTTCGGAGACTTTCGCCAGCCGGAGAAAAGCAGGAATCGCCAGCGCCGTGAAGAGTACAGCCTGCCCGGCATGGATCCAGAACCATTTGTCCGTGCCACTCTCCCACACCAAATTTCTTCCAGCGTCGTACGGCCACACCAGGATAAAAAAAATCATGTCGCCGATGATGTGCACCGGAAGAGCGGGAATGGTCGACCTGGTGAGGTACGCCGTAACACCGAACACCACGCCCACCAGGAAATAGACGAGAAGTTTTGGCCATAGGAGACCATGGGTCACGTGTGCCATCGCAAACAAAAACGAAGAAATCACTACCGCGACCGTGCCATTGAACTCTCTTTCGAGAATGACCTGGCAATAGCCTCGGAAAGCCGACTCTTCCGTAACCGGAGACACCAGGGAGGCCATCACGATCACGAGCGCTGTGGTCAGCCAGGGGAACTTGGAGAGGTCGGGAACGGTATTGGGGGACATCTTCACCAGTTGGAACAATACAATCCAATACCCTGCCAGGGCCACAATGGACAGCAGACCTGCCACGAAAGCCCAGCCTAACACCGGAGCTGGCACGCGCATGGCCCGCAGGCAGCGCCGCCGCGCCTCTGATGTGCGACGCGGCCACCAACTCCCGCCCAAGTACTTCCACATTAACCACAGAACCAAGCCCATTAGTGGGACCGCCCACGGAATTGCCGGGGTGGTTTTGAGGTTGGTGACGAGCAGGGCTCCCCAGAGTCTTTGGCCGAACCCCAAGATGAGAAAAGCCAGGACCGCCGACCAGGCGACCATCAGGATCTTACGGAGGAAAGAACGCATGCTCCACATCTCCCTCTGGTGACGGTGCCAACTCTACGCGCTGGCCGCGTCCTGTCCGCCCAGCGGCAGGAAGTATTGCGTGCCTTTGATTGGCTCGGTGACTTTGCGCAGGAGTTCCTGCAAATCTTCGTTGCGGTCGACGAAATCGATCTCCGAGGTGTTAACAATCAGCAGGTCGGACGACGTGTAGTGAAAAAAGAAGTGTTCGTAGGCTTTGATCACCTCTTCGAGGTATTCGTCGTTAACGGCGCGCTCACCGGGAACGTTTTTTTTCTTCAGGCGCTTCTTCAGCACCTCGGGCGTGGCCTGCAGGTAGATGACGAGGTCGGGAGTGGGCAACTGCTCCCGAAAATGGTTGTAATAGCGGTTGTAGGTGTCCAGTTCTTGGTCGGTAAGGTTGAGGCAGGCGAAAAGCTTGTCCTTCTCAATAATGAAATCGGCGACCACGGTCTTCTGCGACCGCGCGCCAAGATCAAGCGCCTGCAACTGCTCGAATCGCTGCACGAGAAACGCAAACTGGGCCTGGAAGGCCGCCCCCCGCTCGCCTTCGTAGAATGCCCCTAGAAAAGGATTGGACTCGGGTTCCATCACCCGCTGAGCACTCAGTCGCTCTGCCAAGAGGCGTGCCAGCGTGCTCTTGCCGACTCGTATGGGACCTTCCACAGCAATGTAGCGGGGCGATTCGAAAAGATTGGCCATGGGAGCGTGCGTTGTTTCGGAATTGGCAGGATAGCTCGGTTGCGGCGTAGTGGCAATTGAGGGAAGAGTTAACAGCGGAAATTGGGGAATTGAATGATTGGGAAATTGAGAAATTGAGTGATTGCAGATGCCGAGAGCGCCCCAGATTTTTAATTACCCAATGACTCAATTACTCAATTCCCCAATGTCATACAATCCCTGCATGCTTGGCCTTGCCATGACTGGTGCCACGGGCGTAGCGGCCGCTGCTGCTGCGGGTTACCAGTCGATGGCTCCGACTGGCCAATGGTACGGGCAAACATTCGTGGGGCTGGATCATGACTCACGACAAATCGCCCTGACGTACGATGACGGCCCTAACGATCCTCACACCCTGCGGTTGCTGGAAGTTCTGGCCAAACACGACACAAGGGCGACGTTTTTCCTGATTGGCCGGTATGTTCGCCTTCGCTCGGACATCGCCCGCGAAATCGCCAAAGGCGGCCACACCATCGGAAACCACACTTTCACCCATCCACTGTTGATCTTTAAAAGTGAAGCGGAAATGCGCAATGAATTGTCGGAATGCCACGCGGCTCTAACCGACGCGGTCGGCGAACATAGTAATCTTTTCCGTCCTCCGTTCGGTGGGCGCAGGCCCGCAGTGCTGCGGATCGCGCACGAACTGGGGCTTGAACCGGTCATGTGGAGCGTGACCGGATACGACTGGAATGCGCCGTCGGCCAGCATCATCGAACAAAAAGTTGGGAAACAGATTCGTGGCGGCGATGTGGTCCTGCTCCACGATGGTGGGCATAAGCACATGGGGGCGGACCGATCCCAGACCGTCGTCGCCACGGATCATCTGCTCACACGCTATAAGGACGGGGGTTACGAATTCGTGACGATTTCAGAGATGATGGCGAAGTTAGCTGTCAGCCGGCACCCTTGAGTCGTCAGTTAGACGCGAGTAGGTGGATCCCTATCCCTTCACCGTTGTAAATGCCTGCTTCGCCGCCGCAATCGTTTGCTGAATATCCTGCTCGGTGTGTGCAGCGCTGAGAAATGCGGCTTCGTATTGCGACGGCGGAAGATAGACTCCGTTGTCGAGCAGGGTGCGGAAGAAGCGGCCAAAGGCTTCGGTATTCGACTTTGACGCTGAATCCCAGTCCGTCACCGGCCCGGACGTGAAGAACCATGTGAACATCGAACCCACGCGGTTATGGCAGAGGGGCACGCCTGCTTCTTTCGCCGCCGCGACCACGCCCTGCACCAGTTCGTCGCTCAGCTTATCCAGGCGGGGATAAATTTCGTCTTTCCGGTCGCGGAGATGTTTCAACGTTGCGCATCCCGCTGCCATCGCCAGCGGATTCCCCGAGAGCGTCCCGGCTTGATACATTGGGCCCAACGGTGCCACTAGGTCCATGATTTCTTTCGGCCCACCGTACGCGCCCACCGGCAGCCCGCCGCCGATAATCTTGCCCATCGTCGTCAGGTCCGGACGAATGTTGTAAAGCTCTTGTGCTCCGCCAAAGGCAACGCGAAAACCAGTCATCACCTCATCAAAAATCAGCACGGCTTTTTCGCGCTCCGTGATTAAACGCAAAGCTACCAGGTAGTCATCCGCGGCTGGAACGCAGCCCATATTTCCCACCACCGGCTCCACAATCACGCACGCGATCTGATGCTTGAACTTCTGGAAGGCGTGCTCGACCGCCTGAACGTCATTGAAGGGCAAGGCCAGAGTGAATTGAATGAACTCCTCCGGAACACCCGCCGAACCTGGGATGCCGAGCGTGGCCACTCCCGACCCGGCTTTCACCAGCAACGCGTCCGCGTGGCCGTGATAGCAGCCTTCAAATTTCACAATGTATTTGCGTTTCGTATAAGCCCGCGCCAGGCGAATGGCCGACATGGTGGCTTCGGTGCCCGAACTGACGAAGCGAACCTTCTGCATCTGCGGGAACGCCGACAACACCAGCTCCGCGAGGTCGGCCTCTGATGGGGTCGAAGCGCCAAAGCTTGTTCCGTTGCAAGCAGCACTCAGGATGGCGTCCAGCACATCGGGCGCGGCGTGCCCGAGAATCAGCGGTCCCCATGATCCGACGTAATCGATGTATTCGTTTTCGTCCGCGTCCCAGATGTGCGATCCCTTTCCGCGCACAATGAAAGGCGGATCGCCCCCCACGGAACCAAACGCGCGCACCGGCGAGTTCACTCCACCCGGAATCATGCTCTCGGCACGTTGCTGGAGACGGCGCGACTGCTCGACCTTGCGGGATGTAGTGGACGGCATCAGATCCTCCAGGAAAGGAGAAGGATGTCAACAAATGAGACTGCGAGCAAGCGACTACTATAGCAGCGGTCTTCGGGAACGAATTAATCAGAAATTCATCATCCGTCCATCATTCTGCAACATAGCGGCGCTATCCTGAAGTCCATCAAGTTGCCCTTCTAACCGGGAGGGTTGCAGGACAGCCTCGGGGGCTCCGGGCTGTCCTTTTTGCTTTTTCCCTCGCAGGCACAGTTCACGTCATTTCAGATAGGAACGCACGGTGTCGATTCTGTCATACTCCATTACTAGCCGCGCTATGCCTCCCTCGGCTTCGAGACTAAAACGCTTTCGGAAATCTGCGTAGTTAATCACAGTTAACTATAGATGATATTTTGGCATTAATTCCTGCGCGGAACGGAACAACCACGCCCGCCGGAATTGCGTCTCAGTGGTTTCTTGGCGAGCACGCGACGGGCAGGCAGGAATATGCGATATCGAAAGAGATCAGGTGAGATTGCCGCACGCTGGCTGGTGCTCGCGTTCTGCCTCGTAATTCTTGAAAGCGCGTCACGCGTGCAGGCTCAAGCTGATCCGGGTTCTGTACAGCAGCCTGGCGCATCGCCAGCGGAATCAACTTGTAGCGCCAAGGATCCCTTCACGGCCGAGACGGAATCGATGTTTCCTCATTTCAGGAGCACACGCTTCTGGCTCTCGGGACAGGCAAACTTCATCTTCCAGGCCCATCCTGGATTTCACGCACTCTACAGCGGCACGAACAGTCTGAGCCCGCACTATGAAAAAGCCCTCTCGCGCGTGCTGACACTCTATACCGGCATTCGCATCAATAACTCAACGGAAATTCTCGTCGATGTCGAAGAAGCCGGCGGAACCGCTCTCAGCACTGGTCTGGGCGTGGCGGGGAATACTGATCTCGACATCGTGCGCAATCCGCTTCTAAGCAAGGCACCCTACCTGGCGCGCGGTATCTTCCACAAAGTATTCGCGCTCAGCGATGACAAAGTTGAAAACGTGCGTACTCCTCTCTCGTTGTTCGACGAGCTTCCACGCCGCCGCCTGGAGATACGCTTCGGCAAGTTCAGCATGCCAGATTTTTTCGATGTGAACTCGGTGGGCTCCGACACCCATTTTCAATTCACGAACTGGTCGGTCGATAACAACGGCGCCTACGACTATGCCGCTGACACCCGGGGCTACACCGTCGGCGCCGTCGCAGACTACGAAGACGGCAGCTGGGGCTTCCGTTGCGCCGAAGCTCTGATGCCAAGGTTCGCCAACGGGATTGACCTGGTCTGGCAACCTTGGAAAGCGCACGCGGAGAACTTTGAATTCGAATTGCGTCGCGGCATAATTCCAAAGAGAGCGGGCGTCGTTCGGCTGCTCGGCTATACCAATTCCGCCAACATGGGGATTTACCGCGACGCCGTCATCCAGTTTGAAGAGGGATTGGTTCCTGCGCCCGACGTCACCCATCATCCGTGGCACATTACGAGGAAATATGGCTTCGGCGTAAACCTTGAGCAAAGCCTCACCCCGAATGTTACGGCTTTTGCCCGCTGGGGATGGGACAACGGAAGAACCGAATCGTTCGCCTATACCGAGATCGACTTAACGATCGCAGAGGGTGTAGGTATAGGTGGCGCGAAGTGGAATCGCAAACAGGATCGTGCCGGCGTTGCCTTCGTTTCAAACGGAATCAAGAAAGATCATCAGAATTATCTCGCGAACGGCGGCTACGGATTCCTGATCGGCGATGGCAAGTTGAACTACGGGCGGGAAAACATTGTTGAGTCGTACTACACAGCCCACGTGTGGCGAGGTATGTACCTGGCGCCCGGACTGCAGTACATCGTCAACCCCGGTTACAACCGCGACCGTGGACCCGTGATCGTGCCGTCTCTGCGGGCTCATGTGGAGTTCTAAGAACACTCAGGGTGACAAAGCCACACTTCGGAGGCTTGGCAATCTCAGCCCATCCGCCGTGGGACGGCATGCTAGATGATATTTTGTCCATTCGCATGCGAGAGGATCTCAGCATCTCGACGTGTATCATGATGTATCGAGCATTCTTTCGAGCCAAGGGGGAGCAGACCGTCATGCAAAATGTTCCCTATGCTGACAGTCCCCGTGCCAAAAGAGTGAAAACACGTAGCTTATTCCCAGCATCAGCAATTTGAATTGGACTGATGGGGCCGCTGGCCTTAAAGTCTCGACCTGAAGGAGCTTCGGACGCGCCTGTGGCGGTCAACACCTACGTACCAAAGTTTGGCACTCCTGGGCTGGGAAACGTTGCAGTGTGATCCCCACCTCGTACAATGACGAAATAGAAGTCTGGGTCGCTATGTTTCCGTAGTTGTCTTTCGGCAATCATGCTTTCGCAATCAGTCTGTAAGTTGCGGAGAAAACAAACCAAGTCTTACAACAAAACGGAGGTTAGTTTCCCGAGTGGATCGAGATAGCACAGTTGAGGAAGATGGGCCAGTTATTCATTCCCGCGACGACCAGTACGTATTGACGCTGGAGGAAATCGCAAACTTGGCGGCCGAGGGCGGCCAACCGGCGGAAACGCTGATGAACGTTGTGGCCCTCATTGCCCGAAGGTTTGGAACCGATGTCTGTTCGGCGTATTTGCTGGAACCGGATCGCGCCAATCTCGTCATGGCGGCTACGCTCGGTCTTCGCCGGGAGTGCATTGGAAGGCTTCGCATGGCGATCCACGAAGGGCTTGCCGGACTGGTCGCGGAGCAAGTGCGCCCGGTGGCGGTGGAACAAGTGAAGAATCATCCTCGTTTCAAGTATTTCAGCGAAGCGGGTGAGGACGACTACCAATCATTTCTCGGCGTTCCGCTTATAGATCGGGGCATTCTGCAGGGTGTTCTTGTGGTTCAAACTCTCGAAGCCCGACTCTTCAATGAAGAAGAAATTCGGATGCTGACAGAAGCCGCGACCCAAGTGGCTCCGGTGGTAAGCGAAGCCCGCACTCTTGACCGGTTCATCGCCCCCGTCCAGGAGCGCTTCTGGGCGCTGGCCCGTAACCTTTGGTGGAGTTGGGACCACGATTCCGTGAGCTTGTTTCTTGATCTCGACCCGGCGCGCTGGAACGAGCTCAACCACAACCCGGTTTCGCTGCTGGGAGAGTTCCCCTTAGCCCGGCTCGAAGCGCGCGCGGCGGAGCTCGTTCTCCACAGCCGCATTAACTATGCCTATCGCCGCTTGCGCGAATATTTAGAGGCTGACCGCACATGGGGGGCAAGGCATGCTGGCGTTCTGCGGCCCCGACCGGTGGCATATTTTTCCGCCGAGTTCGGCGTCCACGAGTCATTGCCGGTCTATTCCGGCGGTTTAGGCGTACTTGCCGGCGATCACATCAAGAGCGCGTCCGACCTCGACATTCCATTGGTGGGCATCGGACTGTTTTATGGTCAAGGATATTTTCGGCAGCGGCTCGATCGTAACGGCTGGCAGCAGGAAGAATATCTTGAGACGGATGTGAATCAATTACCCATGGAAGCCGCAATCGGGACCGATGGCAGACCGATTGTTGTCGAGATCGAAACCCGGAGCGGCCGCATCTGTGCGAAAGTTTGGCGCGTGAAAGTGGGGCGCCGCGATCTGCTCCTACTCGACTCAGACGTTGAAGGGAACGCACCTGAAGACCGGGAACTGACTTCGCGATTATATGGTGGAGACCTTCGCATCCGGATTCGTCAGGAACTGCTGCTCGGAGTCGGTGGTTTGCGCGCTTTGAAAGCCTTGGGCGTAACCCCCAGCGTGCTTCATCTGAACGAGGGACATAGCGCGTTCGCGGTGCTGGAAGCGATTCGCATTCGGATGGAAGATGAAGGCATTAAGTTCGACAGCGCGGTCCCGCGCGTGTCGCGCGAAGTCGTCTTTACTACGCACACTCCTGTGCCTGCCGGCCACGATCGGTTTGATGCCACGCTCGTCGAAGAGCACCTGGGACCTCTGCGGGAATCGCTTGGTCTTTCCCCGGAAAGCTTCCTCGGGCTGGGACGTGAGAATCCCAATAATTCGGACGAGCTATTCTGCATGACCGTGCTTGCCCTCAGATTATCGCAGCGCGCAAACGCAGTCTCCGCGCTGCACGGCGAGGTATCCCGCGCGATGTGGACGGGATTGTTTCGGGGAAAACCGGAAGACGACGTCCCCATCGGCCACATCACCAATGGGGTGCACGTTCCTTCCTGGCTCGCTCCACAAATGTTTCGTCTCTACGACAGGCATCTCGGCACCGGCTGGCACCAGCGCAGCAGCGAGGCGAAGATTTGGGAGGGCATTGAGAGCGTGGACGACGGCGAACTTTGGGAAACGCATCTCAATCTCAAGTCAAGTCTGCTCGAGTTCGTGCGGCACCGGGCAGTCGAGCAGGCCGAGCGTCGCGGCGAGTCCTCAGAGATGTTGCAAAGGCTCGGCCGGATTCTCAGTCCCGACGCGCTGACCATAGGATTTGCCCGTCGCTTCGCCACCTACAAACGGGCCAATCTGATTCTGGCGGACATCGAAGCGCTGGCCACTATGGTGAATGATCCAAAACGTCCGGTGCAGTTTGTCTTTGCCGGGAAGGCACACCCTCGGGATGAACCCGGCAAGAAGATTCTGCGGCAGATTGCGGAATTGATGCGCGACCCACAGTTCTCCGACAAATTCGTCTTCGTCGAGGACTACGACATCAATGTCGGTCGTCATTTCGTGCAGGGCGTCGATGTGTGGTTGAATAATCCCCGGCGGCCGCTGGAGGCGTCCGGCACGAGCGGCCAGAAGGTCGTCCTGAACGGCGGCTTGAATTTATCGGTCCCCGACGGCTGGTGGGCGGAGGCCTACGACGGCATGAATGGCTTCTCCATCGGAACTGGCAGAACGCATTCCAACATGAGCGTTCACGACAAGCGGGATGGAGAAGACCTAATGCGGACCCTCCGCGAAGAAGTGATACCACTTTATTACCAGCGCGATCGCGATGGCCTGCCGCGCGGCTGGATCAGGCGGATGAAACGAACTATCAGGACACTGGGATGGCGCTTCAACGCCGATCGCATGGTGATGGACTATACCTTGAAGTGTTACGTTCCAGCAGCGGGTGGAACGTCGGCCGACATCAGAGCCAATTGGTAAGTGGCATATGCGGTTCGGAAGATTTCGTCCGCAAGTCCTTTGAGGCCATTGAGCCGTTGGTACGATCTTTTTTCGCCATGATGCAGCCCTCAACCCGTAATGCACTCGGGCGGCCGTCTTAAAGCCGAGGTACAAATGTCGTTGCTTTGAAGGCGCTTAACCTCGAATTTCCACGGAAGACTTATTTGCTTTCAGGGCGAGCCTGAAATCGCGACGGACTTGTTCTTCGTGTTTTAGGACCTTGTTGAGTTCCTGAACGATCTGCAGTAATTCATCGGGATCTTCTGCACCCAATGCGGCGTAGCACAATTCTCTCCAGTTCTTGCTCTGTGTTTCAAGCATAATGTATCTCCTCCGAGAGCTTCGGCTTCTGCACGGAATATCTCTGTTGAGTTCATCCCGAGACATTCACTTCAGCCTCGGGATCGAGGGGGCCCCTTCAACTAGGCGTACACAGCGCTTCCACAGCCGACCGCTCTAGACTCGCGACAATGGGGCAAAGAACTTTACTACATGCCACCCGGGTTCTGGTCAAACACCAGCGCTTGTTTCTGATGACCGAAATCTATCTCTTTGAGGGTTGCCGCATCTGGGCTTGTTGCTTCAGTCATGATGGCGTCCCGTGTGACGCCAGCGTCATTCGTCTTCAACGTCGCCGGCACCGTGACCACAATCTTTCCGTTGTGCTGGAAACTCACCTGTACCGCGGGGCCGTCTCCTTGCCACTCCACTTTGTAGTTCCCAGGTTTCAGTTGTGTACCGCCAATTCGCACGGCATCAAATATATCGACCGAGTGTGCGTTGTCCCGTGCCAACGCGCCCAGCGGAAAGAGCAGAGCCAAGGTCGAGAGCATTGCAAGATGTTGGAAATATTTCGTTTTCAAAACTTCCTCCTTAAAAAGTGGTAAATCCGATCCCATCCTTTTTAGCTTCGGGGTAAAGACCTCGTAAACCTAGGCGCGCCTAGAAATGGAACACGACCCCGGCGGATGGTTGCGCCGTGTGCGTCCAACTATTGGTGTTCAAAGCCCTGAGTCCGAAGTCGGGATCCTTGTACACAAAACCCCTGTATTCAGCACGTAAAGAAAAGTGTCGCGTTAAGGCATAATCGGCGCCTGCTCCGTACAGGAAGGCGCCTCTTCCCTGCGAGCCGGCGCCAGGGACAGATCCGCCGCTGTTGCCGGTAGGATCAAAGATAAGACTGCCTCCCCCAGCAAGCGCATAAGTACTGAGCCTTCTAATGGGCAACGGAAGTTGCAGCACCAAGTCGCCAGTGACCGTGTGCACGTTGGCCTGGACTCTGGATTGTCCGGAACTACCAAAATATCTTTGAGTATTCCGGTCAAAACCATAATCTCCTTCGGCAGCGAGCCAACGGTTGATGTGGTAGCGGTAGCCCACTAAGAATCCGCCGGTGTCTGTGCTGGTCCGCGAGACTCCCTGGCCGCTAGTATCCTTTGTGAAAAAGCCCGTGCCTTGCAGGCTGATCTCCGAGCGGCTTTCCTGAGCCAGTGCGCCAAGAGTTAAAAGAATGACAAGACCTGCAAGCATGATCGCAGTTCGTCGCATCGCGTGATTCCTCCGTACTTGAATGTCTGCCTGCGATTCACGCCGCGATTTTCCCGGCACGAATCGCTTTGCGCATTCAATACGGGCACGTGAAATGCCAAAAAGTCGCTGCTCCTTGTGCCTTAGTCAAACACTTGAGCGAACGAAGGTTACGCAACCGAAGCAGGAGACTGCGCGGATAAGACTGTCGAGCGTGTTGACACGGATTCGACAAGTGACGAAACTCTACGACATTTCTCGAAGCCTTCTGCCTCTTCTTCACATCAGATCAAACATATCGATGGATCGGGCAGTCGTCCTTCCGTCCCAGCGGTGGGTCGGGGAGCAAACAGTTTGTAATCTCCCGTGACAACCGCGGTGCGTGAGTAGTCGTCGGAACCAGCGTCAAGAGGTGTACGCGCAACTTTGCATGAGTACATGTGTGCGCGGCTATTACTCGGAATGTGCAGCAACTACGAGAATGAACTTCGGGAGCTTTATAAGGATGAACTCTTTGCTGATACCGGACCCTTCGTTCAACCTTCAGCAGTCGCCGGACTCGAGACCGGAACTGCAACGTGAAAACGACCGGCTGAAGTTACTCCTGGACATGACAAACACTCTGGTCTCGAATTTGGAGTGTCGCGATCTATTGCGGTCCGTCTCGGCGAGCATTCGGCAAGTCATGCACTGCGACACTGTTGGCGTCTGGCTGCCGGATGTAGAGCAGACTCACTTGCGTCAACTCGCTATGGACTTCCCAGAAAGCAAGGGATTCGTGCGGGAGGATTCGCTGCACCCGATTGAAGGATCCGTGCTGGGCAGTGTGTTCAAGAGCGGCAAGCCACTGGTTTTAGGCGTCATGAGCGAGCAGATGCCTCCCGGGGAGGCTCCGGAAGCGCGTGCCGAAGCCCTTGAGTCTGGCTGCGCTCTGCCCCTGATCAGCCGGGGTCGGACGGTCGGTGTTCTGACCCTCGGCAGCCGGGTCGAGAATTCGTTCAGCCCCGAAGATGTTGATTTCCTGGTGCGAGCGGCAGGGCAAGTGGCAATCGCCGTCGAGAACGGCCTGGCCTATCGCGAGATCGCCGAATTAAAAGACAAGCTGGCTCAGGAAAAACTGTATTTGGAAGATGAAATTCGTGGCGAGATCGACTTTGAAGGAATTGTCGGCCAAAGTTCGGCTCTGCGCCATGTCTTGAACCTGGTGGAAACCGTCGCTCCCAGCGACTCCACCGTGTTGCTCTTGGGCGAGACCGGGACAGGGAAGGAATTGATTGCTCGCGCCATCCATGAACGCAGCCGGCGCAAGGAGCGGACCCTGGTAAAGCTCAACTGCGCCGCGATTCCAACAGGACTGCTCGAGAGCGAGCTGTTTGGACATGAACGAGGCGCTTTTACCGGAGCGATTTCACAGAAGGCTGGACGGCTCGAGCTCGCCGACCACGGCACGCTGTTTCTCGACGAGGTGGGAGATATTCCGATCGAGATTCAGCCGAAGCTCTTGCGCGCTTTGCAGGAGCGTGAGTTTGAAAGGCTGGGCAGCAGTCGAACCCAGAAGGTCGATGTGCGACTGGTAGCGGCGACTAATCGCGACCTCGAGAAAATGATGGAGAACCGCGAATTCCGCAGCGACTTGTACTATCGCCTGAACGTGTTTCCGATCCGCATCCCACCTTTGCGCGAACGCCCGGAGGATATCCCGCTGCTGGTGCGCTACTTCACACAGAAGTACAGCCGCCGCATGCAGAAACAGATTGAATCTATTCCCGCTGCGGCCATGAGGAAGCTTTCGAGTTGGCATTGGCCGGGAAACATTCGTGAGCTGGAGAACTTCATCGAGCGTTCGGTGATCCTTACTCCCGGCACGGCACTGCAAGCTCCGACCGCTGAACTAAGCCACAACGGCAGGACCGCGCCAGTCGCGAGCGCGAGGGAGACCAATGAACGCGATGAGATCGTCCGCGTCCTGAAAGTCACAAGCGGTCGTGTGGCAGGCCCCAACGGTGCCGCAGCGCGGATGGACATCAAGCGCACCACATTGATCTCGCGCATGAAGAAACTGGGCATCGACCCGCGACAAGTGCTTTGAATCTCAAGGGGGCCCTTTCTGGATACCTCTCTATGGGCGGATGGCATTTCCCTGAAATGCCTCGTTTCGACTTACACGCTGTTTACATTTCTCGACAATTGTCGATCTTGAGTTCGACATTTCCGACACATCTTTACGCCCCCGTCGGTGTTGCCAATAGACTCAACGGTTTGCCAGGCGTACCACGCAATGCGACTTTGGCAACCCCGTTGCGATATCCAGCTCGGCACAAGAGCACATGTTCAGGATTTCCATCGCCGATACGCCCTCACGGCGCACGCTCATTGTGGAAGGAACCCTCGTCGGACCCTGGGTTGCTGAGCTTGGCAAAACCTGGAGAAATGCGGGCCATGAGTTAGACGGGCGCAAACTGCTGATCGATCTGTGCAACCTGACCGTTGTCAGCCGAGAGGGAGAAGACGCGATCTTCCATCTGATGAAGGAAGGGGCCATGTTCTCCTGCGGCGGCGTTCTCATCAGCCACGTGCTGAAACGACTTGAGCGGAAGAAACACTATGAATCACAACAGAGGTGAGCATGCCCGAGACAAGGCACATTGCGGGCCCCACGCCATACGCGAGCAATGGCGACTTCCACCGAATCTTTCACGAAGAGAAAGATAGCCTGCACCAGTTGGCGTTCCTGCTGATTGCGGATCACCAGAAGGCTCAGCAGTGCTTTGTCTCCGGCCTGGAGGGCTCGGTGAAGGGAAATCCCGTTTTCAAAGAATGGGCACGCTCATGGGCTCGGCGCGCGATCATTCAGTGCGCCGTTAGAGTCGTCAACCCGCGGCCAATGGACGAAGATAACCCTTCGAGCTTCGACAGCGGGAGCCAAGGAATGGCAGCGGAGGAGGCGGCGGAGACTGTCGCCATCCTTGAACTCGGACCCTTCGAGCGCTTTGTCTACGTTATTTCGGTTCTTGAACGCTATTCCGATCAGGATTGTTCGCTTCTCTTGGGCTGCACCCGGCAGGACGTGATCACAGCGCGAACTCGCGCATTGCAGCAAATCGAAATGCGATCGACTCTCGCCTTTGGCAGCAGGTAAATGTTTGGGATCTGAGGAACCCGGGTTACATGATAGTTGCGGACAGCATCAATTGTTCAACGTGAAGAACACGACTTACCGCCAGCGTCAACGTCCATCCGCGCCTCGCATGTCGAGAATCCTCGTTGATACAGATTGGTTGGGCGTTCCCTTGAAATCCTCCGTCAGATCGAACCTCCTAAATCGAAAATAAACTCTGGCCAATGACAGCTGCCTATCCGCTCATGCAACCCAGGGATCAATGACAATTTTGATGACGTTTTGTTTCTTGTCGCGCCAGACCTCACACCTCTCCGGCGCCTCCCCGAGGCGAACGCGGTGGGAAATGATGTAGCTGGGATCGATCTGCTCCTTCTCGATCCGCCAGACTATTAAATCCGGATGGCAAGTTTCTCTTCTCTCAAATACGATAGCTCCGTCTCCGACCTAAAACGTCGCCCAGCTTATTTATTCTCCAGGAGAATCGGCTTGTATCCAATCGGAACCGTACGTCCGCTGATGGCGGTCACAGCGCCATAAACGTCGCGACGGTGAATATAGTTTGGGCTGACGGGTGTAAATGTGAAAGTTGAAGTCGTGCAGAGACCGTTGCTGCAGCTCTGTGCGGTGTCCCACACCGCAAGCGCCTGATATCCACCTGGCTTGGTGAGCCCGCAGGTCCACACCGTACCGTTTGCCGAACAGGCCTGGCTCAACGTGGTGCCTACAAGCCAGTTTTGCACCTGGGCGAAGGCGAGACCCGACTTACAGGTGAATCCAATTCCATTCACATCCGGCGTAGTACAGCCGCTGGTGCTGGTTTCGCTCCACATTGTCCCAGAAGCGTCCCAGGCATACCAGTAGACTCGGCTGACGCCCGCGCTCCAATGCAGAAGCAGTGACCGGACTACAAATCCAGCGTGTTCCTCTTGATCTGGGAACACCGCATTCAACCCCCAACTGAATTCGGTGTCAAATAGTGGTTTGCTGGTTTGATTGAAAGTACTTAGCGCGTTATTTCTTAAAGTGCTAACCAGCCTGGAGATTCTCTCTGCGTCGGTTCCGTTGTAGCCGTGGAACGCAATCACATCGGAAACCTGAGTACCGCCGGCGCCCAGGTAGCCCAACATCCACGTGTTGATGGCAGAGCCCCCCAGCGTCGGTGCTGGAGTAACCATGACCGCCTTCGGATCGATGCCTACGTTCGTACAACCGGGTCCAATTCCCTTGATGATGCACGCGGCATCCTGGGCCATGCGGACTAACTGGGCAGTGGTACCGCGCCAGAACCCTGTGTCATTAGGCTCATTCCAGATTTCGTAGTATTTGATGTGACCTGTACCGCTATTCACGCTATGAGTGGCAACTGCGGTCACCCAGTCTTTCCAGTGTTGATTGGTTCCGGTGCCGTCCGGGTTTATATCGGCAGGCCAATAGCATTGACCCGGACCGGCTCCATAGGATGTCCCAGCAAAGGCGCAGCCCGATGTTTGTACGCAAGACGACGCGGTTGAGTTACCGCATTGAGCCCATACCGGAGTCATGCCCATGTCGTAGAGTAGTTCCGCGCCATGAACGTGCGCCTCCGCCAGCCGTTGGTCAAGCAACGTCCAGTCGTAAACCCCTTTTGCAGTATTGATCAAGGGCCACGAGACCCCGGAGTCCCACAATCTTTGGCCCGCCACCGGCGCGCTGGGCCAGGGCGTGGTGGGATGGCCAGTATGCATATTAAAAAAATTGGATGGAACTGAATTTGTACCGAGGTTCAAGTTCACGTTCAGGGTAAGGACCTGTTTCGCCTTCAGTGGCCACACCGAAGAATCGGTTACATGGACGTTAAAAGTGAATGCACCTGTCGCGGTAGTCGTACCCGAAATAACGCCTCCCGCACTCAGCGTGAGTCCAGCAGGGAGTGCTCCCCAAGAAATACTCCATGTATATGGAGCTGTTCCTCCTGTGGCAGCCAAGACCGCCGAGTAGTGCGTTCCAGTCAGCCCCGACAGCAGAGTCGTCGTCCCAATGTAGAGAGGAGGCACAGGCGTGACCGTCACAATCGCGGTCGCTAATACTGTCGGGTCAGCCAAACTGACAGCAGTGACTACGGCTGTCGTAGTCGTGGAGACAGCGGGTGCCGTGAACAATCCCGTGCTTGAGATCTTGCCCACGGAAGCTTTCCAGGTCACAGCTGTATTGCTGGTATTGCTGACCGTCGCATAAAACGCGTAGGTTGTGGATGAGGTCAGGCTTACACTGGCCGGAGTGATCACAACCGTGATTGGCAGATTCAGCACCTGGGAGGCTGCGCGCGGAGCCATGAGGATGTGCATTTGGCCTCGAGGCGAACCAGCATGTGCGAAAGGCGTAACACAACCAGACACAAGAAAGAAAATTGCGAAGAGCTGGAATATAGCCAGTCGAAAGCCGGAATCGTTACGGTCTCGCGAAGTCCAAGTTGGGGGAAAACACAGGGGGAACATTGGTAACCTCGAAATCTGAAGTGGTTTTAAGTTGTTCCCCCACTGTAGGCAGAACCCACGCCCATGGCTAGATTCCAGAGGGACAGGCGCACGGTGCCCAGTAGTACATGGTGCGGGTGAACCGCAAATTAACAGGGCATTAATGCTTTCCGGATTTGGGACAGCACTTCGAAATAAAAAAGGCCGTCAACGAAGACGGCCTTCAATTCAGGATTCTATGGTCAGACTTACTTAGGGAATATTCCCCGTCTCCAGCAATATCGCCTTTGCCCCTATCGGTACGTTCCCACTGACCGCATGAGTGGAGCCCGCCGAATCCTGATACTGAACGAATTGTGGCGACGAAGGTAGCGAAAAACTTGAAGTCGTACACGACCCGTTGCTGCAGGTTTGAGAAGCATCCCAAACCACCAGCGCCTGATAGCCTCCGGTGCGCGTGTAAGAGCAGGTCCACACACTTCCGTTAGCCGCGCATGGCGTGCTCAAAGTGGCTCCCGACACCCAGAGTTCTGTCTGCTGGATACGCTACTCCGGCGAGCGTCAAGCCGGAGGGCGTCCACAGGGTTCCGTTGTCTGATTTTATGTAGTCCCACCCGTACCAAAACGGGAAGCATCGCGCTCAGCGACAACAACGGCGGCATCACCAGCCCAGAGTATGAAACGTTGACGGGTACTGGGCAGTAGCGTATGTCGGCTGACCTTCTCAATAGCTTCTCTATCCCGTCATGCTGAGCGGAGCAGTGATGATCGCGACGCGATCATCGCTGCGAAGTCGAAGCATCGCTATAGCTACCCATGTGGCATCGTCGCGCGAGTTTCCGAAGCTATTGGGAATGGAGACATGATGGATTATGCCTGTGGTAGGGATGCTTCGACTGCGAATGAGCTTCGCTTCGCGAAGTTCATTCTTCGCTCAGCACAGGCGGCCCAGCCGCGTTTCCATCCACGCAAGGCTGATCCACCTCGGCGAAGCCGGAGGCACGTCGGTGCTATTTCTCCCCACACCAGCCCTTTTACGGCAGCAGCCCGTACACATCCAGCTCGCTGGCCGTCCCTATGTAAACTCTCCCGTTGGCGACGGTGGGGATGCCGAACTGTACTCCCAGGCCTGTAGTGGTGCCGGTGCTGTTGTAAAGCTGCACGCTGAGATTGTCCGCTTCAAATGCGTACAGGACAGTCTGAGCCTTGACCGGAGTGGCTTCCCAGACGACCCACACGATTCCGTTGGAACTGCCGTTGGAAGAGATTGCGGGCAATCCGCCGGGATATCCGAAGGCGAAGTTTCCTTTGGAGATGGGAATGGGCGAGAGTTGCCCGTTGTACAAGCGGTAGGCCTTGGGCACGTCGCCGGTGCCGACGTAGTAGACCTGATTCTGCCAATATGCGCCCTTGGGCCAGATGCCCTTGTCGCCTCTGCCGGTGCCGCCTGCAGCGTGCACCAAGTCGCTCTCGACCTGGTTGTTGTTGGACGAGTTGTATCCGCCCATGTTGTCGCGGTTCATCAGGTAGATATCCCCTGACTTGCCTCCACCGAACAACAGGTGCGCGGGGCCCGTGGTCTGATCGGGAACAACGGTGACGCCACCGGAGCCGAGATCGAGATCCGGTCCAATGAGATAGTACTGGTTGAACGGCGTGAAGTAGTCGACCAGAGAGAGTCCGCCGCCGCTCGTCGAAAGCTTCAGAATGCTGTCGCCGTAATTTACCCCGGCGAAGTCGGCGTCGAAGGTGCCGTTCCCGGTGGAAACATAAATGTTTCCGTCGGCATCGGCGGCCGGAGCTGCGCCCGATCCCCAGATTCCATTTCCCCAGCCGTTCGGAGAGCTGTTGAAGGCCTGCAACTGCTGAAGCGAAGCGGCATCATAGGCCAGCAGCCAACCATGATAGTTCGGAGGATCGCAGAACGAAGCAAATGCTATATAGACGACGCCATTCATGAGCAGCAGCCCGGAGCGCTGGTTTGCGATCAAGGGATCCCACAAAACGTTGCCCTGCCCGTCATAGCCGGTTCCACTCCCCGGAACTGATGCCTGAATGACTACCGGGCTATTGGGTTTGTCGGCGCCGGTAGTGATGTCGAGCATGTGCAGTTTCTGTACAAAGTTTGTGATGCCGCCAGTCACTTCCTTAGTGCGCGCCACCAGGTACATGGTGTTGCTGGCGGAATCGATCACCGGAGTTCCCGTGATACCCACTTCCGGTTTCATGCTGTCGCAAGTGATATCGAGCCCGGCATCGGTGCCGATCGACAGCGTTGTGATACCGTCCCCGGGACTGATGAAACTGGTTTGCCAGAGTGGTGCGCCCTGCAGGTTATCGGCGTCGAAAGCATAGATGCTGTCATGCTCGGTGGCCACATAGATCACGTTGTGCGAGCCCTGTCCCGCAATGTTCACGTTGGGCACGTACAGCGGTTGCGCATAGATCTTGCCGTCCACGGGAAAGGAAAAGACCTTTCCGAACTGAGCCGAGTTAACGTTGCCCGGAGTCAGAACCGTTTCGTTCTGGTTGCGCCCCGTTCGCATACTGTCATTGTGATAGGTGAAAGTGCCAGCGTAGTTCGTCACGTAGGCAATGGAAATTGCGATCTGCGTGGTGTCGGCAGTGCTGGTTGCCTTGATGGCATGGCGCCCGGTAGTGCTGGGAGGCGTATATAGCCCCGCGGCGGAGATCGTGCCTACGGTGCCGTTGCCTCCGATCACTCCATCCACTGCCCAGGTTACGGCGTTGCTGGATACTCCGTTGATGGTCGCCGCGAATTGCTGGGTCTGCTGCGAGGTGAACGAAGCGGCTCGCGGGCTGACCGCGACGGTGCTGACCGGGATCACTCCGACTCCGGAAATACTCAGCGTCTGGAGATTCGAAGGGTCGGTGTCGTTGAAGGTCACGCGGCCGCTTCGCTTGCCCGCTCCTGTCGGAGCAAAGGTGATCGTCATGCTACAGGTGGCCCCTGCGTTCAACGTGATGCCGCAGGTATTGGTCTCGGAGTAGTCGCCGTCGCTGGTGATGCTGAGGAAAGTGATAGCAGTGGTCCCATTGTTCGTGACAGTAACATTCTTGGGCGCGCTTGATTTGCCGAGATTCAGGTTCCCGAAGGTTAAAGTGGCGGGTGAGAAGCTCAAATTTGAAACCGCACCCACGCCGGTAAGTTGAACGATGTGGGGACTTCCGGGAGCGCTGTCGGTGATGGTGATGGCGCCGTTTCTGGTTCCAACAGCCGTAGGTTTGAAGGTCACATCGAGCCGGCACGCTGCTGAAGGCGAAGGCGCTAGCGGACTCGTACAGCTGTTGGTTTGGGTGAAGTCGCCGCTGGCCACGATACTGCTGATTGTCACGGAAACTCCGCTAATGTTGGTTACGGCGATGGCCGCCGGACCCCCAGCTACGTTCAACGACTGAGTACCCACGTTAAGGCTGGAGGGACTGAAACTGATCGGGCTACTAACTCCAGTGCCGCGCAGGCTGACGACGTGAGGGCTGCCAACCGCACTGTCGGTCACGGTCACAGTTCCCGTCAGCAGTGTAGCGCTCGATGGTTTGAATCGGACTGAAATCACGCACGAAGCGCCAGCAGCAACCGACGCGCCGCAGTTGTTGGTCTGGGTGAATGAGAGGCTCGCGGTAATTTTGGTGATACTAAGAGAAGTAGTGCCGTGGTTGGTCAGCGTAACCGGCTGGCTGGGACCAAGAGTTCCCATGTATTGATCGAAGAATGTGACTCCCGCGGGATACAGGTTGATTGTTCCCGAGGACGGCGTGCCGGTCTGCTTCAAAGCGGCTCGGCCTCCGGACGCAAATGTCAGGACCGGTGTGCACAACATGGCAGCCATAACGAACACAGCCGCAAGCAAGGAGATCGCTGATTGGTCTTTAATCTTGATCTTCACAAGAGATGCCAAGTATTTCGTGTACATAGGTCCCCGCTAACTGGATTAATGAATTTGGGCTGCCGGTGCCGAACCGGTTCCGGTCAAGTTGAGCAGTGCCGGACTATTGAAGTCGCTGCTTACAACGCTGGTCGCGCCGGTTCTGGTGCCGATGGCGGACGGTGTAAAGGTAGTAGAGACTGTGCACGTGGCCGCCGGTAGCAGCGACGCCGGACAGTTGCTGTTCGAGGCAAAATCCCCAGTCGCAGAAACTGAGCCGAGTACAAGGCTCTGTGTAGTGGAAGGATTGCTGATGGTAACAGTCTGCGGTGCGCTGGTGGTCCCCACAGCCTGACTGGTAAACGTCAGCTTAGTGGGCAAGAGCGAAATGGCCTGACCTCCGCCTTGGAGCACAACTGTGTAGGGACTGTAAGCATCATTTGAGCGCACGAATAATGCTCCATAGCGATTGCCTGATGCGGTCGGAGAATACTTGACGGTGATTTTGCACGACGCACTAGGCGCCAACGTGGCTGTGCAAGTCGTCGTGTCGCTGTAATCACCGCGCGTCGAAATGCTGGAGATGCTGAGAGGTGCAGCGCCGAAATTAGTCATGGTATAGGTCTGCGAGGAAAATGCCCCTACAACCACGCGAGGGAATTGTTTCGGCGGCGTCAGAAAGATGGAGGTCCCAGTACCGGTCAGGTGCACCACCTGGGGACTGCTGGGATCGTTGTCTGTCACCGTGATGGTGCCTGTTCTTGCGCCGGTCGCCGTGGGATTAAATGCAACCGTAAGGGCACAGGTGGCTCCTTTAGCCAGCGTTGCCGTGCAAGTGTTGGTCTGGGAAACGTCGCCACTGGCTGTGATGCCACTGATGGTCAGCGTGCCGCCGCTGCGATTGATGAAATTGAGCTTTGAAGTTACCGTCTTGCCCACGACGCCGACGCCAAGATTAGCTGTAGCGTTAATGAAGGGGCAGGTGCGTTGTTGCAGGATGAGAGGATTCCGTGCCGATTGCGTGAAATCGAAGCTGTCGCTGGTATCGTTTGCCTCGGCGTCGCGCGCAGTCATCGGAGACAAGCCAAAGCGCTCCTCGATGAACTTGAGTACGGACGAAAACTCATACTGGGTGTGCGAGACGAAACCAGTCTTCGCATACGGTGAAATAACCAGCAAGGGCACGCGCGGACCCAGCCCGAACTTGTCGAGCTGCGGGCCGGGGACGTGATCGTAGAAGCCGCCAAAGTCATCCCATGTGATGAATACTGCGCTGGTGCTCCAGTCGGAACCCTGCATCAGAGCATTCATCTGGGCGACCGTCCAGTTTTCGCCCGTGCATGATCCGCTGGGCGGATGCTCGTTCGTAGTAGCGCGAGTTACCAGCCAGCTGACGGCAGGGAGGGTTCCGTTCTTGGCATCGATGGCGAACTGAGTGTCACTGACCACGTTAGTGGACCACAGGGGCCCAAAGCGGATGTGGTTAATGCCATCCAACGGAGAGTACACATATGCCGGGTCACTTTGCGGAGGCGCATAAAACTTCCAACTGATTCCGGCGGCCTGTAACTCATCTGCGAGGGTCTGGAAGTCAAAGCACGGAAATGGCGCCGTGACCGTATCGTCGTCATCCCAGACCTGTACCGAAGCCGTGGGATTGGCATCGCAGCCCCAAGAGTTCACGGTCGTCTTCGGAATGGTGAATGCTCCCCCCGCCTGTGCTCCTACGATGTAAAGATGATTGGCCCAGCTGGCGCCTTTCATCGAGGAAAACATTCGATCGGCAAGGACGAAATTCTGAGCGTAGGTAAAGTAATTGGGAATGTCGGACTGAGTGAGCTGCGTTAGGCCCAGCATGTCCCCGTTCACATTGGCACCCGGGATGAGGTCGAATTCGTCCATCAACCCATCGTCGGAGCCTCCGATTGCGTCATACCAGCCATGTCCGGCAATGTCTCGCGGCGTTTGATCTGGCGTCCGGCCCAAAGGAACGATCTGCCCAGTAGAAATCTTTGCTGTGGTCACACCATCAGCTCCGGGATACGTGCCGAAATAATTATCGAAGGTACGATTTTCCTTAACGATGAAGACGATGTGCTGAATAAGGGTCATATCTCCGGGAGTCGCAGCCTGAGCCGGATTCTTGCCGGGCGCCGGCACTTGCGCCCAGCCCACTGAGGCGGTAAGGAGGAAATATAAGGCGAGGGTTACCTTAATCCCGGTTGGGCTTGGTGCAGTGGAATTCAGCTGGGTCATCGTTGAACCTCCGGAGAAGGGGAAATTTGTTGGGCAGATAGCGCCCAATCGAAAACGCAGTATTTGAGGGGAGGACAGCGGACAGAAGGGAAATCACTCCATCCGATTCAGATCACTAGATTTAACTACCGCCCGGTACACTGTCAAGATGAAAGATTCTGCACAGTGGCGGCACCGGGCCTGGTAGATCTGACGGACTCATTTGGTGCGAGGGCCAGCTAACCTTCGACTTTAGTCTCGAAGTCTCCAGGAATTGCACGCTATCCGAGTGAACAGACCACAAAATCTTGGTCTTTCTTGGAACGGGATCTTATTGCGCCAGGAACCAGGGTACGGCGGCGGCGTCGGCCTTGAAGAAGTTAAGCAGGATATTCGCTTCTTTCTCCCGCCCCTGCGGATTGGTCGGATGGACGCCGTCCTGATTGACATCTTCACAAACCCATGTCAAACCGTCGCTTCGCGCTAACATTCCGTTCGCCCAGTCATACGGCCCCCACGACATCCAGGGGGCCATCACTGGGCCAACGGTGGAATCGTAATTCAGTGTTGGATCGCCATCGATCTGGGCTTGGATCGCCCACTTTACCGCGAAACCGGACTCGTACGCATACGGCTCAGGATATGAGGGATGCGCGAGCCCGTTGGCATACCCGTCGTAAAACTTGCTGGTGAAGTAAAGCAGTTTGAGATTGGGGAAAATAGTGTGCAGGTTTCGGGCAATGGACTCATATTCGCCCGTCAGGCGCGACATGTCCTTGGGGAAGGTTCCCGCCGGATAGCCATCGACAGCTACCACCCACGCAGCGACCACCTGGTATTGAGTAAGCCCCGCCTGCGGAAGGTAGAACTGGGTAATTGCATTCCACACTCCGTTGTTTACATCGGCGAACCTCACCGCTCCGGCGTCGGGCTGCGCGCCCCGGGCGATCACCAGGTGACGGTTTAGGGAAGGGTCAGCATTCCCGTCGATGGTGAACTGATCCCAGGTATGTGCTGTCGATGACATCCCGATCGACATGAGGCCGTAGAGGCCGTTGGGATCAGGATTTCCGGCCGCATCCAGAGGCTGAATCGATTGCGCCACAGAAACGCCTGCGGCCTCGTGCGCGGTCGGCCGCACGTTGCTCCCGTTTCCATATAAACCACCCATCGAGCCCAGATAAGTGCCCGTACCCAGATCATTGAGAGGAACCATGGGAGTTGAACTGTTGGCAACGTTCCAAAATAGATTGTTGCAGTTCGCACCAGTTGGAACCCCCACGGGCAAATTAATTTGCGCCGTCGCGGTGGCCGACGCAGAATCCTTCACCTGCACAGTGAAATAGTGGCTGCCGATTGCAACGGTTGAAGCGATGGTTCCGGTAATCTTTCCGGAACTGTCGAAGGTCAAGCCACGCGGCGGATTCGTGCCTGAAGTCACATTCCACGTGTAGGGCGGCGTTCCCCCGCTGGCTGACATCGAAAAGAGGTAAGGAGCGCCAACTGTGCCCTTGCTCAGCTGCGGGAAGGTGCTCACCACCAGCGACTGGGCCAGTGTGGTTGAGCCGGAGAGCGCAACTCCGCTGGCAGGCAATACGTCAAAAGAAATAGTGAGCAGCCCGGTATTTGTCCCCGGATTCGTTCCGGTCTCGGACACTTGCGGAGAAAAGGAGTTGCCAGGCTGAAGGACCGCAGGCACGGCGAACCCGGAAACCGAAAACGGAGGATCCGTGTTGACGGCAGTCACCGTGAGCGGACTGGTTCCAACATTGGTCACACTGACCGTTTGCGTGGGACTCGTACTACCCACCGCCTCCGTGAAGGTGAGCGAGGAAGCACTCATGCTGACCGCGGCACCGGTGGCCACCGCCGTGCCCTTCAGCGGAATATAAATTGGGCTAACGCCATTGATGTTGATGATGAGATTGCCGGTAAAAGTTCCCGCCGACGTAGGTACGAAGTTGATGCCATACCGGGCGGGTTGAGTCGGCACCAGGGGGTACGGCGCCCAGCCAGTCACCAACTGAAACACCGGAGAGTCGATGCTAATGCTCTGCACCGTAAAGCTGGTCGTGCCGGTGTTAGTGAGCACAAAATTTACATTGTGACTGGGGAGGCCAACCGTTGTTTGCGCAAAATCGAAAGAAGACGGTTTGAGCGTGTAGGAAACTTGAGAAACGGCCCGGCTTGCACCAATGCACAAAGTCAAACTAACTAAAATAGCGCGAAGAGTACCCAAGTTCCTGCCTCCCATTTTGTCGTCAACGCCACAACCGAAACCTCCGTCTCAGTTCCCAGGTCTTGTCTCTCGGCAAGACGAGTGAGAATTATTTGCCTGATCCAGAAGTTTGAAGATTCAAGGCGCTAAGGGAGGGAGGGCGATAAGATCGTAACGTCGAGTTAAGATAACTTCAACAAAATACTTCATTAACTTTTCGAAGCGTTCAATTTTAACGAAGCAGACTAAGTCAACGTCCTGGGTTGCAATTTCATTCACATGGTCTACATAGCCATGCCTTATCGCGAGACCAAGGGTCGCAGCTTCCGATTCATTAAGCTATTTCCCGAATCGGCAGACCCACGCCATGTTGCCGAATCTTTCATCTTGACAAAGTGTCGGTTCGCGGCAAGGATTTCAATACTGTCTGGTGTGTTCCTCCCTGTCGCCAGTGACGATTCTAAAACAGCGAGAATGTCATGATCTTCCAACCTTTTCTGAGTTCGTGTGTACGTAAACTGGCGTCGCTCACATCGTTTTTGGGAATTCTGCTGTTTGGGTGCCTGTCAGCGGCAGGGCAAGGTCTTGGGCGAGCCGCCGTGCCCGCCAGGAACCCTCAGACCAGCCATCCTGGCGACATCAGCGCCATCCAGCATATTGTCTTTATCATCAAGGAAAACCGCACGTTTGACCATTATTTCGGCACTTACCCGGGGGCAAACGGCGCCACGACTGCCGTCATTTCCAGCGGGCAAACCGTCCGGCTGTTGCATGCGCCCGACCCACCCCCGCGCGATATCAGTCATGGATGGTTTGACGCTATTCAGGCAGGGGACGCCGGGAAAATGGACCGGTTCGATATCATTTCCGGCGCAAATCTGAACGGTGACCTGCTGGGACTTTCGCAACTTACGCAATCGGACATTCCCAATTACTTCAACTACGCGCAGCACTTTGTGCTGGCCGACAACATGTTCTCTTCGATTCAGGGTGCGAGCTTCGTCAACCACCTCTACACTGTCGGGGCGCAGTCCAGCGACATCTTCTCCCAGCCGAGCCCCTCTCAGCCAAACGGAGGCAGTTGCGACTCGATTCCCGGTACTTTCGCGTACGTCTGGAACAACGACAATACCGTGACCCAGACATTCCCTTGTGTGGATTTTACGACCCTGGCGGACGAACTGCAGAGCGCGGGTGTGAGTTGGCGATTCTATGCTTCGCCGCAGGGTACGCCGGGCTACGGTTTCACGACGTTAGCGGCCATCAACCACATCCGCAATGGCCCGCTATGGGGCAACATGGTTGACCATGCCCTATTCAACAGCGACGCGCAGGCCGGCAATTTGCCGGCGGTTTCCTGGCTCATCCCAACCTCCGGCAACGACGAGCATCCGCCCTCCGGCACCTGCCCGGGAGAGAATTGGACGGTCAGTGCGCTGAACGCGATCATGAGCGGGCCCGACTGGAGTTCCACTGCAATCTTTATCATGTGGGACGATTTTGGGGGCTTCTACGACCACGTGAGTCCCCCGATCGTAGACAAGTTCGGGCTGGGTCCGCGGGTTCCGCTGTTGATCATCTCTCCGTATGCCATCGCCGGGAAAATTTCTCATACTCAGTATGAGCCGTCGTCGATTCTGAAATTTATCGAGGAACGTTTTGGCCTTCCGCCGTTAACCGCCCGCGATGCCAATGCGAATAGCACAGCCGACAGTTTTGACTTCACGCAGAGTCCACTACCGCCGGACATCCTGACCCCGCGGGTTTGTCCTTTCATTTCCCCAAACTTCAGCATGGGACAGCAACTGGTTGGGGTGGCAGGAACGCCCACGCCGATGGCCTTCGTCAATCAATCGTCGAAGACATTGACCATCTCCAACATCGCAACGACTGGAGATTTTTCCCAAACCAACAATTGCCCCGCAACCCTGAGTAAGGGGCAAAGGTGCACTATAAGCGTCAGCCTCACTCCTGCGACGCCCGGACCACGGATCGGCACTCTGCTGGTGACGGACAGCGATTCGAGCAGCCCGCAGGTCACCAACCTGACCGGAACTGGCACATTCGTTTCACTCACCACCCCCGGAAATTTCGGCACGGTGGTTTATGGGGCGAAAACCACGCGTGCGGCGACGTTGGCGAATACGGGCAGCGTGCCTTTGACAATTTCCAGCATCAGCACTACGGGCGCGTTCACGCAGTCCAATTCTTGTGGTCCCTCTCTGGCGGCAAACAGCAACTGTAAGATCACGGTTAATTTCGTTCCTGCTTCCTCCGGACTTCTGGCTGGCTCCCTGATCGTGAATGCAAGCGACGCTGCCAGCCCGCTAGCCGTTTATCTGCGAGGAACTGGCCAAGCTATCAGGTTGGCTCCCAGCACATTGACGTTTGCCGCTCAAGCGATCGGCACGACCAGTAGCCCCCAGACCGTACAACTAAGTAACCCTTCCACTAGTGCCGAGTTGATCTTGGGCCCGATTACCGCGACTGGAGACTTCGCAGCCAACCACAACTGTCCGCAGGCCCTGGCGCCCGCAGCCTCATGCACTGTCAGCGTAACCTTCACCCCATCCCAGGCAGGAACGCGAACGGGAACGGTGAATGTCGTGAGTAGTGATTTCAGGAGTCCGCAGACGATTGGATTAAAAGGTAGCGGCAGTTAGTTTTACCCAGGGGGGATTTTACCAAGCCTCTTCCACGGCTGAGGAGATTGACCAGTCCCTTGCTTGACGTTGTTTCCAAAGTTCCTTGACCATCGACTCCGACTCTGGACCCAGCGCTCGCTCTTTGCTGAGGGTGTCAATCGTCTGCTCGTAAGACCGGCGAATCTCGAGTAGCCGGTTCCGCAGGTTGGGACGATGCCCTTGCAGGGAACAACGAGCTTCAGGGTCAGAGCAGCGAGACACTTTGAAAATCATCGAAAAAGTAACAAAAGGAGGCTCAATCGAAACCTGAGTCTCGCCATGTTGGAAAGATCAAGGCACTGGTTGCGGGCTTACATACTCTGATGTCCGCGAGCGCCGATCTATCTGCGTTGTGGAATCAATACGCTCAAACTATTCGTACCGCAAAGCGCGCACGGGATCGACGTGGGCCGCACGGTTCGCGAGAAAGTAGCACGCCACCAGTGCCGTAAACAAAAGTATGAACCCAGAGGCGAGAAAACTGATACTGTCGCTGGCCACCACACCGAACAACATACTGCTCATGGCCCGACTAAGCAGCCATGCACAGAAAGCGCCAAGAGTCAGGCCGCAAATAGTCAGCAACATAGCCGGACGCAACACAAGCAAAAGAATATTCAGGCGCGATGCTCCCATCGCAAGCCGAACTCCGATTTCGGTGGTTTGCTGGGCAACCGCTCGGGCAACAATACCGTACATACCAATGATCGCGAGTATCAGAGCGATAGCCGCAAAGCCCGAGAATAGATTCCGGTAGAGCCTGGGACCGGCAATCGATTTCGTCACAACATCGCTTAACCGCGAGGTGCTGATGATCGTGATGTCTGGATTGCTTCTCCGAAGAATAGTCCTGGCGGCAGCTGAAAAAGGCACGTTGGCTGACGCGGTTTTCACCACCAAGGAGGGGGGGAAGCTTCGAATCATCGAAGCAAAAGAATCCGGTACCTGGTTCAGAGGAAGATAGGCCTGCGGCGCGCTGGGGGTTCTTAGCTCTGCATCGCGAATGTCGTTCACCACGCCCACTACCCGCCGGGCCGGTCCTCCATCCCAGATCGTAATCTGCTGGCCAATGGGATTTTCCCCTGGCCAGTACCGCTTGGCCATAGTCGCATTAATGATCGCGACCGGAACGCTGTGATTCAGGTCTTGTGAATCAAACACTCGCCCTTGCTGCAGGCCTATTCCAATTGCTGCAAAATAATTTCCAGTCACCGCCAGGTAATGCACCACCGGTGGCTGCGTGCCGGGTGAAACCGGATGTCCCTGAACAACGAAAGGAATTGTCGGGCTGGGCGTCATCAGCGGCACACTGGTAACCGCACCAGCGGAAGCAACGCCTTTAGATTCGGAAACGTTCCTCAGCATAGTTTCATACGATCGGGCCATCTGATCGACTGTGCTGTAAGAAGCTGGCAGAGTCGACATTCGAACAACCATTACATCGTCTGCGTCAAAGCCGAGATTTATTCGCTGCAGGTTGACCATGGTACGCAACATCAGCCCCGCCGCAACCAGCAAGACCATCGCGACACTCAGTTGACCGATAATCAAAATCGACCGCTCTCGCCTTTTCGCCACGCTGCTGGTCATTTTGGCTGCTTCGCGAAGAGAATCGAACAGAGCTCTTCGCTCCAACCGTTGAGCACAAACAATTCCGAGCACGATCCCGGTTGCTAATGAAAGAGCCAGAGCGAATGCCAGAGCATGCCAATCGGCATTAACCTGCGCGCTCGCTGGCAATAGTCCGGCAAATTCGGCTCCCAGCCAGCGGGTAGAGAGAACCGCGAATACCACACCTGTAACTCCGCCGAACAATGACAGGATCGTGCTCTCGATGGCTAGCTGTTTCAACAAATCCAGTCGCGTAGCTCCGAAAACCTGGCGAATTGCGAATTCCGAATTCCGCTCAAAAAAATAAGAAAGCAGTACTGTCGAGACATTTACGCACGCAATTAAAAGGACCATGAACGCTGCCCCGAACAAGAGAAGAAAGCCGGTACGATAGTTTTCGACGGCCGCATATTGAAGCGGCGCAACCTTTACCGAGGAATCGTTCCCCGATTGGGTAAGCGACCGGTTGTAATGGGAATTGATGGCGGCGATTTCGTCTTGCGCTGGTGGAACCGTCGCACCGGGAGCCAATCTGCCTACAACTGTGACCCAAATCGCGACGTCGTTGCGTAGAAGATCCGCTGTTGAGGACACTCCGATGGCTGTTATGGGCAACCAGATGTCCGCGTTCTGTGAAATTCCGCGTGCCCCTTTCGGCATCACTCCTATCACAGCGAAAAGTTGATCGTTGATCGTTATTGCCTTCCCCAGAATCCCGCTATCGAGTCCAAACCGCCTCTTCCAGAGTTCGTAACTGAGAACCGCCACGTGTGCGCCGGTCTCGTCTGCCTCCTCACGGGTAAAAGTACGCCCTAAGGCGGCGTTTTCCTGAAGAGTTGGAAAATACGACGCGGAAACAAATTCCGCTGAAACGGGTTCGAGTTCATTGTTCTGCGACAGCACAATGTCTTGGGGGCTCACTCCGGCAACTTGCTTCAACAGGCGGCTGTTTCGTTCCCATTCGCGATAACGAGGATAAGACGTGGCATCAACCGCGCCATCTTGCTTGCTCCACATCTGAACCAGCACCAGACTCTTAGCATCGGGATACGGTAGCTTTCTGAATAGGGTTGTTTGCAGCACGCTGAACATTGCTGTATTGAGGCCTACTCCAATAGCCAACGTAAGCACGATAATGACCGGAACCAGGGGACGTTTTTTCCACTTCACAATGGCGAGCCGGATATTTGTCCAAAACTGATTGCCAAAATCCATTTATCCCCCCGAAGCGGGTTCAGATTCAATTCCAGGCTCCTCGTCAAATCGGAGCTGCCAATACTGATTGTCTGCAACACGTATAACGGGCGCTGCATGGCAGAGCCCTGGGCAATCCATAGTCCCGATCTGAGATTGATCGAGTCTAGGTTCGGTATTCCCTGTTGCCCCAGTAGCGCTCCTCAGTCGTGACAAAGCCAGTGCAGCTCCTTTCCAATAACATACCAGCCCCATACACACCGATGGTACGGTTTTGTTGCTCTGCATCAATTCCCGCTTGCGGGCAAGCAGCGGGATGAGATCCTCTTGGCTCACCTTTGCGGACGCGCAGAATTCAGGTATCGAACGCTGGGTTTCTTCTGCTTCCTCGGGGGATAACTGCGCAACAAAGGTGGAAAGAGCAAGTCTTTCGCTAGCGAAATACTTTGTTTGCGTGAGATACTTTTGGTAGTAGAAGTCACAGTTCATGGTCGCCCCCGAGTGGCCGAAGCGTAGTCATTTCGGCCGGCTGTTTATGGTATGTCTTCCTTCTATTGGACGAAACAATTCATAGTTGGAAATCAAGTACTGGATTGAGTATCTAGCTTTACGGCCTCGACGTTGCTCACTGTTTGCGGTTCCCCCACTGACAGACCGATGGCTACCGGGTGGTATGGGACAGTAATCTGGGATCGATCTACCAGAGGCGCCGAAACTCGCACTCCCCGGTGCTTGAGATACAAAGCCGCCTCCAAAATATCAGGCCAGGCACACAAAAGGCGACCAGCCATCCTGACAATCTGCTGTGTTTTCGCCTGAGCGACATCAATCGGATAAAGCTGGCGGAGCTCTGCGGGAATGAAGTTTAACGTGTCGGCCAGCATTTGTGCTGACTCGGCGTGCATCGTTTTCACGTCCTGCTGCCAGTAGTCTGGATATTCCTGGGACGAACTCATAGCAATCTGCCAACCTCGCATCCACTGTGCTTGTTGTGTCCTTACAATACGCGATACTGACTCCCAAAACTCCGCTTCAGAGGAGTTTCCCAATTCCTCGAGGTATCTGCCAACTAGTTTCAGCGCCTTCTTTCGGTCAGCTTTCGGCGGAACCTGAAAAGAGGCGATCAGAAAACTGATGATTTCTGCGACCCTGAGTTGGCGCTTGCTGTCATAGCCGCGGCCCCGTTCCGAATCGTGAAAGAGAGCATACGGCAGGTGCGCAAAACACGCTTCAGGGAAGCACCACATTACAAGCATTCCAAAGATAGTGTCCTCGCCCCGCGCAATCGGGAAAAATGGTGGGAGCGTATTAAGGTTGTCGAGGCCGATGTTCGACGTCTGACAAAACGGCAGGTGAGTAATTGTCGGTGCCGGAGCTACGCTCAGGATTTCGCGGCTCGTCAGCGCCAAATCGTAAACCGTCCTCGAGATCAACAGATCCTCCCGGATTTGTCCGAAACACGTCAGCATCCATTTTGCGGAATTTCCACCAGAATCGCCGGCGATTCCGGCCATGGTTGCTACAGCAACAGCGCTTCCCGAAACTATGCCCTGCACGATGTGGCTACAGGTATCCTCTAGAACCACTGCGTTGGTCCGGCTAGCATCGGAAATGACATCTGCAATATTTGCTCCCAAGAGCCGTTCATGGTCTCCGATTACGTCACGAGTACACCACGGCAGGTTCTCGACGTCTTCCCTGGTCGCGAAGGTCCAAACATCACGCGGGTACAAATGGCTGCAAATACGAATGTGGGTTGACTTCTTCGGATGAGCTGTGACTCGACACAGGACATCGTCATCTGTCGTCACAATCCTTTCCCCAATCGTATCCAACAGTGCGTGATTGCGGTTTGCTCCTATGGTTGGAAGTCCTTGGGTCGTAAGTTCGTCATCCATTTTTCCCCGCAAAGCAAACCTGGCGACCTGAGGGTCAATCCCCGTTTTGATTAGAGCCGCGGTATACGCTTCTTTTTCTATCAGGCCTGCATAGGAAAGCGAATACTGTCGTGTCATATGGCCAGCCAGCTGACGCAAGTGCTCACGGGTAGTGTCGGTCCGTGAATCGTCCATGATTACGAAATTTCTTGTTCTGTCGAACTCAAAGACATTTTTCATAAAGCTGTTAAGAGTTCGACCACACGACTGAGGACGATTTGCTGTTACTATCACAAGAGAGGTCACAGCCGGAACTACTGGCGCGATACTCCGATTCCGTGCATCGAAGAGCTGGCGCTCTGGCATCAAGAAGCCCAGGTTAAGTAAGTCCCGGAATGTTCCGTTGATCTGCTCGGTTTCTTCGGCTGGAAGTCTCAGCGCGTTTCGTATTTGCAAGTTGTGCTCATCGAGCGACTTGAAATTACGGCACAAGTCGAGCCGTACCCGTGCCTTAGTCGAAATCGTGGCGACACGCTCATCGAGAAGCGAGCGAACGAGTTCCTGGTTGAACCCTATCGAGTAGCATTCAAACGGAACAGCCCTGTATCGCTCCACGTCTGCTGACTCCATTGCGGACCTTTCGATGTGAGTGACCACCCCTGGCCTTGAATTCATTCGAACTCGCGCGCCGATCAATTACTTGCGGCTTTATTCAGGGTTCAGCGTGCGCCACTAGACACCGACGCACTTTGATCTGCTTTTCTCGTCCCGTCATTCGACGCACGAATTTCCGTTCGCATGCCGAGCGTTTCCACGGGCACATCAAAGTGCGCCGGATCGCCAACGACAATGATCGCCAGTTTCTTTCGATCCAAGAACTTTGCCGCGGCGGCGTTAACATCAGAAAGCTTTACGCGGTAGATGGACCATGCGGTCTTGATGAACGCATCACGCGGATATCCGTAAAATGCGGCCATAAGCTGGTCAAGCATCACTTTCTCGCGTGAGTCGAAATTGAACAGAAAAGAATTGAGAACGGCACTTTTGGCGGAGTCAAACTCCGTGGGGGCAATCGCTACTCGATGTAGGTCGTCGAGAGTATCGAGGAACATTCGCAACGCCTGGGTCGTGTTCCGGGTCTGCGTGCTAAACCCAAAAAATGTTAACCCTCGGAACCCATATTGAGCCCCTATCGATCCGCCAACATCGTAACTTACGCCTGTCGAAGTGCGGAGCGCAGTCATAAGGCGCGATCGGTTTCCGATGCTGAAAATTCTGTTCAGGACCTGAATCGCCGGATAATCAGGGTCCTTTTGCAACAAACCGGCCCCAACAACTCGAATCGCGCTCTGCGTGAATCCTTTTTTGTCGATGATATAAATCTCTGGCCCGACGTGGGAATCGATAGCCAGTTCTGCCTCCGAGCATGGCGGACCTTGTGGCCACGTCCCAAACAGCCTAATGATTTGCGCCTCCATGTCACGTGGATCAAAATCTCCGGTTATGCCTACGAGCGTGTTTTGCGGCCCGCTATGGCATGCTTGCCAAGCCCGGAGATCGTCCTGTGTAATGCTGTTCAGTGTGCCTGGTTCTGCGCGCCGGCCCAGGGCACTGTTGTCACCGTATCCCAATCTTATCGCCTCATTGTTGGCGAATTGTTGAACATCATTGTGACGGCGTAACCATTCCGCATTCAGTTGAGTTCTTGCGTCGTCCGCGCCCTTTTGATCCAGTAACGGACTTCTCAGCATTTCCGCGACCAGCGCCAGTACCCGCTTCCAATCCTTGGTCCAACTGGAAAATTTGATGGTGATCTTGTCAGGATCGCTGTCGGAGGTGAGCAGCGCCCCGTGCGCCGTGAAAAAATGTGAGAACTTCTGCGAGTCGGTCGCGGAAGTTCCGCCTGAGGACAATACCGTAGCATAGAGCAACGCCAGACCTGCTTTGGATGGACTTTCGTCTCTGGACCCGCCACGAAGGAAAATAGTCCCACTCACGAACGGAGAGCTATGATCGGTCTGCAAAAGCACGGTCAAGCCATTCGACAAGCGCAGTTCCTCGGGCATCTGTACGAAAAAAGGTTGCGCCACAGGAGCAGGTAACCGCACGTTTATTCGCTGCGAACGCTGTACCGCTGCAAGATGAGGCGGGTCGTCGTTCAAGGCGGATGAGGTGAATGAACTCGCACCCACACAGGCGGTCACCAGCGATATTGCCGCCGTTTTGCAGATCAATGGAGTTTTCATCTCTGGCTTCCTCCTGCAACGGCGCCTATTTATCCGCTGTGCTCTCGAGAACGGCAATCGTACGATTCGAAGTCATAAATGTTCTTGCAGCCACGTTGCGCACGTCGGTCTCGGTAATTCGGTCCACTTGGTCGAGCCAGGTAAAGAGCTGCTTCCAGCTCCCATATCTCACCTGGTAGGTCGCTAGCTCACGTGCTATTCCGGTGTTCGCGGTCAAGTCTCGAACGACCCTGGTCTTAATCCTCATCTTTGCGGCGCTTAACTCTTCTTCACTTACGTTCTCAGTTCTCAATCGATCAATTTCTTCCTGGACAGCGCTCTGAACTTCATGAATGGAGTGACCAGCGGCGGGAACCACATAAAAACCGAAGAGGCTGGGATACTTTCTTCCGGGTAACCCATCGAAGCCGGACGCGGTTGTTGCTACTCGCTTTTGTTCGACCAAATCGCTATTCATCCGCGCGCCGCGGCCGTCGAAGAGTAAGTTGGCCATCACCGCTAAGACTGGATCACTGGGATCGTGGCAAGCCGGACGGTGATAACCCTCGACGTAAATCGATCCGGAGCGTCGCTTTTCGACATACGAGTGTTCCGCGATTTGCTTGGGCTCGACTACGTCCAGAAGTAATGGTTTCTTCTTCGCCGGCAATTTCGCGAAATATTGCCTTGCGAGCGCCCGGACGCGGGAAACATTCACGTCACCAACTATCGCAATTGTAGTATTCGAGGGAACGTAGTACTTACTAAAGAAGTCGTATGCTTCCGCCGCAGTAAGCTGGCCTACTCCAGCTTGAGTTCCCATGCCCGGATGCCCGTATGGATGCTGGGAGTAGGCCGTGGCGAGGAGTTCTTCCATCAGGTGCCCGAGCGGTCTGTTTTCAATTCGCGTGAGGCGTTCTTCTAGAACAACATCCCTTTCATGATAGAACCCGCGCATTACTGGGTTTTGGAAACGTTGCGACTCAAGCTTGGCCCACAGATCCAGCTTCGACGATGGCAAAGAGTAAAAGTAAGAAGTCTCGTCCATCGAGGTTGTAGCATTTAAGCCCTGCCCACCCGCCTCTTCGATGACGTCACTTATTCGATTGCCGTCGCTGTACCGGTCCGCTTCCGTTACAGCAGAGTTGAAGGCCATCTTCAGGCGCGCGAGTTCCTGATCACCATCTGGCGGGTGCTCTTTTTGTCGGCGCTCGTATGCAAAGGAAACGTCTTCGAGTCGGGTCAAGGCCTGCTGTTCGGACTTCCAGTCCTTGCTCCCGATGCTTTCCGTGCCCTTAAATGCCATGTGTTCCATCATGTGCGCCAAGCCAGACAAACCTTCCGGATCATCCGCCGACCCGGCGTCAACGATGGCGTAATAAGAGAAGACAGGCACGTCCCCGCGATGCGCCACGATTATGGTCAGGCCATTCTTTAATTTGAACACCTTGGTCTGCTTCGTTAGCGTAGAAAAATCCTGGGCCGTTGCCATGGTTGCTGCGAGCACGAACGCAACCAGAAGATTCTTCATGGCAATGCTCCGCAAACGGCCGCTCCAGATGTGGCTGGTGCACGCGACCCGGAATGTGCAATACCCTTGCAATGTCCTCCATTCACATGAAAATCGAAATCTGCTTCGAAATTCTTTACCAGGCTTTGAATAGAATTCGCTGCCTCCGTTGAGTAATGGCAGTCCCCTCGGTACTTGAAGAACTCGCAAAGATAATCGATCTTGGTAAGGCCTTTCACGGTGTCGGTGTAAGAGATTCCCGGACGGTTCCCGATGATCGTAAACGGGCTGTTCGGGTGAGGACCTTTGCTTGATCCGGCTCCATTGATAGCCGCTTGGTCCAGTCGGTCGAGATTCATTAACAGCCGATGCGCACGAGTTGTCCCCTGTGCGCAAGGCGCACACTTGCCGCAGGAGTTTTTGCTGAAGAAATCGGCGACGTAAGCAGTGAAGCTTGCCATGCATCGCTCACCTGCAAGTACCATCACACATCCGGAGCCCAGCGAACTTCCAATATCCCTCATCGACTCGAATTCCAAAGGAGTGTCAATCTTGTTTGCAGGAATTATGGGGGAACTGATGCCCGGAATTATCGCTTGCAGGTGGTCCCCGTTCTGCAGGCCCAATCCGTGTTCGAAAACCAGTTCCCGAGCCGTTGTGCCAAGTGGAAGCTCGTACAAGCCGGGACGCCGAACATCTCCTGACAGGCTGAAGACCATAGTCCCTGGCGCTGTTTCAACTCCCAGACTCCTGTATGCGCGGTGACCCACTCGAAGCGCATATCTGGCTTGCAGCAGGCTCTCAAGGTTATTGACTGCCGTCGGCTGCCCTCCCAAGCCGCGCCTGGTCGGCAGCGGCGGCTTGCCCCGCGGCTGCGGCTGGCGGCCCTCGATACACTCCATGAGCGCCGTTTCCTCACCGGCTACATATGCATTCGCCGCACGCACTAGCTGCACATCAATAGAGTGGCCGGACCTTAAGGCATTGTCGCCTAGATACCCGCATTCATATGCCTCCGCCAGCGCACTCTGAAGGAGAGTAGCTTCAGTCTCCAGGCACGAGGAAATGCAAATCAGTCCTAGCCTTGCCGCACAGAGATAAGTCGCGATTATTACGGATTCGACGATGGAGTGCGAATTTGCATTTATCAGAAACCGTTCTTTGAAAGATCCGGGCTGAACGGCCGTGATGTTGCAAATGAAATACTTTGGCTCTGACTGTTCCCTGGCAACTATCCACCACTTATGAGCGACGGGAAATCCGCCTCCTGCACGACCTCGCACATGGCACAAGTCCAGCGCTTCAAGGGCGCGTTCTCGCGGCTGAGTCACGACCAAAGACGCGGTGGCATAGTCCCTTGCGCAAGACTGCGAGCCCAGCAGCTCAGTCAATACGGGGCCACAGTGCACGAAAGGCGTCCTATTTGTGATCGCGGTTAGTGTAAGCGGGCCACTCATATGGTGCGTTGTCCGTATCTCCATACCCCAACACAACCACCGGCTTGTCAGTAGCGAACGTTGAATCGTATTTAACCCATGCGGGCTCGGGGTCATGACCTAAAAGGTTCTGGGATGAATGCAGGCTGAACTGGATCCCAGCGGTCTCCAGCTTCAACTCACGGCCCTCGAATGCGCCTGCCTGCTCAGCCCCGCCAAATGCGTGATTGGCAATCACAAACAGCCCACGATCTGGAACATATACATACAGATACTCAAACTTGCTCTGAATTAATGAAAATGTTCCTGGCAGGCGCTCGCCGCTGATGTACAACTTGCCGTTGGAAAGATGGATACCTTGCGCCTGCGTTTTTGCTTCCGCAGAAATCAGTCCACCACACAGGCAAATCATCGCCAGAAACACCTTGTGACGCATTGAGCGGAACATTTTTCAGCCCTCCGTGTTCGTCCTTTTCGAGAATGTTCTTAAACGAGAGGAATACAGGCGAACAGTGCGCATCCGTCACCTGATCCTCTCTGTTTGTTAGTGGATTGAATTACGAACCGCTGCCTGAGCCGCTACCCGCGCCGGCCCCACTGTTGCAGCCGCACGCACAAGCGCATGCTTCCTCGGTGGTAGCAGCGGCAATATCTCCGGAATACGCAAGAGGATCAAACATATCGACACATCTCCTTTCGTTAAAGTTTGGTCATGGACCCCTACATTCCAGGAGCCGGCGCGCGCGCGGCGGCCGCCTGAACTTGACGATCAATTCCTCCCCAGAGCTTTGCCACCGCGCCCTCCTCCAGTACTCTGCAATAAAGCTCGTTATGGTGATCGAATTCGCGATAGATGTTGTACGCAGTGGCCCGGCATCCAGAGTTGCAGAGATACTTCAAGTCGCAATGCGAACAAACTGCCAATGTCTCGACAGTGACCCCTCGCACTCGTTTCATGACGGGTGATTGATCGAAAATGTCCTTGATATCGTCTTCCCGCACATTCCCGCATATGAATTCATTAAAATGTAGTGACTGGCATGGATAAACAAACCCTCCGGGATCGATGCTGATCTCTCCGGCACCCACCCCGCAATGATTCCGCGCGTGAAGTACGCGTTTTGGCGGTGGCGCTATGCCCAGTTTCGATCGTCGCTCATCCAGATACTTTGAAGTGCGCTCCTGGGCCGCATTCAGCTCCGTTAAAGAAGGGATTTGCGCAATGCTGAGCTCCTGGTGGTCGCCAGCTTGAAAGATAATGGGCGCCAAGCCGTCCGCTCCCAGCGAGCTCAAACTGAACTCAAACATCTCTTTCATGAACCTGATGTTCTGAGCGGTCAGTGCGGGTACGATTACTACTGCCGGCCGCGATGCTCCCAACTCATTTCTTTTAGAAATGACGGTTCGAATCCCCCTCACAGTAGGCTCAAACGTGCGTTGCCCTCGCTGCGCCTCGTGCAAGGTAGATTCGTGCCCGTCCAAACTGATAGTCACCGTATCCAGCACGCCACACATTCGTCTCGCGATGTCATCATTGATCTGAGTGGCATTAGTCAGCATTTCGAGCCGAACTTCTCGTCCTCCGGCTGCGACTTGCCGATCTGAAAGGCTGCGCGCAAACTCCACAAGCTCAAGCGCGTCGGGGCGGAGTAAAGGCTCGCCGCCGGTAAACAAAACGCGGCGTACGCCGTATCGTATAATCTTCTCGATTAGTTCTTTAAATTCCTCCGTGCCCATCGTGGGCGATACCAGACCCCGCTTTTCCAGCTTGATTTTCGTCTCACGGTCAGTTTTGTTGTAACAATACGAGCACAGTAAATTGCATTTGTTAGTAAGGTGAAGGTAAATATCTACTGGGAAGCTGGGCCTTAGGAACTCCGAGGGAATGCGTTCCCGATAAACATTTCGGTGCAGAAAACCGGCGTCAGCTAAACCGGCTAGAAAGCTTTCGACAGACACCTCAGCTTTGTCCCGCTCAATTCCATACTGTGACGCGATCTTGCCGGCCACTTCCGGCACGCCCCGGTAATCGCGCAGATTCTCAAGAATGGCCCTTCCGCTATCATTGACTCGTGCCCAGGTAAAGTTGTAAGGATCAAAGTAGATGTGCCATCCTTGTTTCGACCACGTGCGAAATCGAGGTGGCAGCAGGTAACGTTCTTTCATTGCTCCTCCTAACTGGCAGTGGGAGCTAGTTTCGCAAGTTCCGCCTTGCGCGATATTCCCGCTTCAAACTGGTCAGCAAATAACGCGGCATAAGAGCCATCAATCTCTTGCAGTAACTCGTGAGTTCCTCTTTCGACAATCCGTCCGTTCTCGAGCAGTACGACTTCATTGGCCAACAACACCGAAGATAGACGGTGAGCGACGATAATAGTGGTACGCCCGCTCATGAGCCTTCTCAGAACCTGCTGGATGACAGATTCAGATTGAGAATCAATGGACGACACTGCTTCATCCAGAATCAAAATCGCAGGGTCTTTGAGGAAAATGCGCGCAAGCGCAATCTTTTGACACTGGCCACCCGATAAACGTATGCCGCGCTCTCCCACGGGCGTGTCATAGCCCGCGGGCAACTGAGCCACGAATTCGTGAGCGCCTGATTGAATGCAAGCGGTAACGATTTCTTCTGGGGTGGCAGACGGCTTCCCCATCCGAACGTTCTCTCGAACAGATCCGCTGAATAGAAATGCGTTCTGGTCTACAATTCCAATGCGTTCACGTAATGAACCAAGCGCTAGGCCACCAATATCGAAGCCGTCAATTTCGATTCGCCCAGAACTGACCGGATAGAATCCCAACAGCAGATTTACAAGAGTTGTCTTCCCCGCTCCAGTTCTGCCCGCAAGCGCTACATGGGCGCCCGGCTCTATGAGGAACGAGACGTCCTGGAGCACGTCGCGATTGGGACGATATCCGAATCTGACGTTTCTGAATTCGATTCTGCCCTTCACCGCTCGCGGTAATTGGAGCCCACTGACTCTTTCTGGAGTTAGTAACAGGAATTCATAGATTCGCCTGATAGCCGCGACGGATTGCTGAAATTTTAGGTTCGCAGATACAAACTCATTGATAGGCTGAAAGAAGAAGCTAAGCATGGAGAGTACTGCGACCATCTGCCCCAGGCTTATCCGACCGGCCATGACCAGCACTGCTGCATAGTACAAAATCCCCGCGGAAGTAAGTGCGGCAACAAAGCCTGTGCCAACGCTGCTTAATACCCCAAACATATTGGTCTTGACGTATTGCTGACGCAGGCTCTCCAAGTATTCCGAGGCAATGCCTCCCTGTATGTCCTCCTGCAAGTAGGCCTTAATTAGCCGGTTCCCGGCGAACCGCTCAGCCACGCATGCCGATGCCTGAGCCGTCGTTTCCTGGAGGTCACGGCTCAGCGCTCGCATCCGCTCATTTGCGAAGTAACGGATATACGCAAAAGGCGCCAGCCCAAAAATTAAAATCAGGCCGATCGGAAGGTAAATAATTGCCACAAATACCATTCCGGCAACGAAGAGCAGAACGTTCAACAGAAGCGCCACCAGACTACGAACGAGAGCGCCATCGATCGAACGAGCATCGTTCATGATCCGTGATTGAAGATAGGGCGACTGCTTTTCTGCAAAAAATGACAACGGCAACTTTTGAATATGCGTGATCAGCCGCTGTTGTACCTCGAGAATGATTCTTTCCTTTACCTGGATTGTGACGCTCTCATTTAGGAAACTAAATAAACACCGGGCGGCTATTAATGCGATCAGCAAGATCAAGATTTGGTTCAGCAAAGGCGTCCCGTGATTCGGCAGAACCCGATCGATCACATACATTGTGAGTAATGGGCCCGGAAGTTGCAGCCCTACACTCAACAACATGAACAAGCCGATACGGACAAACGCTATTTTATGAGGAGCTAGGAAGTCCAGAACAAAGAGGCGGAGCAACTGGCGGTTATGAAGTTCTGAGGTTTGCATCAGTTGTTCTTGCTCCTGACTGCCACCTAAGCCTCGCAGCGTACGGTATGGTACAGTACTGTAAGTAACCTGTTTCTTGTACGTTCAGACCCTGCGCGCTGCCTACGCCCAGCTCCCAACAGGCACCTTGGTAGCCGGGGTCCCATGAAATGTCAATGCAGCAAATCCTGTATGACAAGTTGATTAGTTAGTGTGTTCTGATTGTGTAACAATCGAGAGCCAATAATCGGTCGTGTCAGGAATGGTACGTCCGCAAGGCATTGATTACTCGTATTGTGTTGAGAGCTTGTTCTGATTGTGTAACACGTAGGCTTTGGCGAAGACAGATAACGTCGTTGACTTGAGTTATTGCAGGACAAGTGTAAGTATACTCCTGAGTTAACAGCATCCCCGCCGTGCAGCAAAGAGATTCGAACTCTACGGCGTCGCTGGCTAGTCCATCCACGGGCGGACACCTTTCTCCCGATAGTCCACGATCTGCGCGGTGATGCGGATGTAAACGTCGTTTCTTACTCACTGAAGGCACGATCCTGATTCGCATGATGCGCCGCAAGCCGCACGAGTTGAATCGATTCCCCCGATGGTTAGATGGACTCCTCGAAAAGTGGCCATGGTGCTCTGCACGCGAGCTAGATGATCGTCGAGCGTGAAGTCTGCTGCGGTCGTAAGGACTATTGCTCGCGCAGGTAATCATCGACGCTCTGGCTGTCCTCTTTACCGCTCGGGGTCATTTACGGTTCGGAGGTCAGGAAACTTGCCGGACTTGGCCCGCTCATGGTCCGCGGCACCGACAAAAGCGGCGCTGATCCCGCGCCCGAGGTACCTCGCGACGTCGGTTTCGCCATGCCGGAGTCCATCAGCTTGGCGCCGGACTTAGTCAGCATAATGTTGCCCGGCTTTAGATCTCGGTGCACAATGCCGGCGATGCGCTGTCTCCACGCCTCTGCGACTTCGATTCCCGCCTTGAGAAATTCATTAAGAGGCGCCGCACGTTTTCGTAACCGCTTAGCCAGCGCCTCACCATCCAAGAACTCCATGACGAGAAAATCGGTGCCTTCCTGCGATTATAGAGATGACAGATTTGAGGTGGTTCAAGGAGAAAATGGTGCGCGCTTCACGCTCGAAGCGCTGTTTGAACTCAAGATGTTCACCAAAAGTCCTACGGGAGTCGGATGGCCATGGCGGGGGTAGATCTCATGACCTTGCGGGAGCTCATGGGGCACTCCAGCATCACGATCACTCAGCGATACTGCCACCCGACGCCGGAGCACAAGCGGATTGCGGTGGCGAACTTCGCCGAGTACAACGAAGCAGCCACAAAAAAGCCACGGGCCCAAACTGAGGCGATCCAATGAATGTCCGTAAAGCATTAATGGCGGAGAGGGAGGGATTCGAACCCTCGGTACAGGTGTTAGCCCGTACAACGGTTTAGCAAACCGCCGCATTCGGCCACTCTGCCACCTCTCCGGCGTGCGTTTTTTAGAGTTTAACATGCCTCTATCCGCAGCGGAGTGCCGCGCGCGCCCCTGCGATTTTGTTCGTGTTTCGTAACGCGACACGATCCTTGGCGCGTTCCATCGGTTCATCGTGGAAAATCTTCTCAATTGAGGGGGGAAAGGTGTGAGTCCGAATGACTGTCCGCGTTGCGGCGGTACAGGGTATGTTGCGAAGCCGTTGGACATGAATGGTAAGTCTGAGGGTGTCGCATTTATCCGGATGAAATGTCCCACGTGCGCGGGCACTGGACGGAAACTGCCAATCCCACCTTCCACTGCGGGCTGACCGCACGGCCCGCAGTCTCTGAAAAAACGCTCCGGCCTGAGCCGCCATCCTCCTCCCACTTTGAATGGCGGCTCGGGCCGCGCGCAGATTGTTTGGCCGAGGCTCCCAAAACCGCTGGCCACAGCGTCGCCTACGTACCTACTCCTCTGTTCCCTGAACTGTCGCCACTCATGGTTCGTCAGGCGATGCCTGCCGTCTGTGCGCGAACGCGGCGCCGTGGTGAAACCGCGGTCTCTACCCGGTTTCGGCCCGCAGCCTTGGCGCGATACAGGGCTTTGTCGGCCGCTTGGACAACCTCCTCCACATCCGGTTTCTCCTTTGCCGATGTAGCGACGCCGATGCTTACGGTGACCGAAAGCGTTGCCGGTTCATGCCCCTGCAGTACGAGTTGCCGGATGGCTCGTCCACTCTGGGCGCGACCGCGAGCACGCTGGTTTCGCCGGTCGGGGCCGCGCGGCATTTGCCGACGCTCCGCCGCTCGCGTGCGAAAGCTCGACAATTCGATTGTCAATCGCAGCTGTTCCAGATGATCCACTACTTCCTTTGTGGTCTTGCCTTGAAAAACGATGGCAAACTCCTCTCCCCCACAGCGGTATGCTTGCCCGCCTCCGGTAACGCGTGCCAGCTTCGTCGCCACCAGTTTTAAAACCTGGTCCCCGGTGTCGTGGCCATGCTTGTCGTTGAATTGCTTGAAATGATCGATGTCCACCATCGCAATTGAGTACGGAGCTTGAAGACGCATCAGTGCGTCGTTGAAGGCGCGACGCGAAGGCAGTGTCGTCAGCTCGTCGTGATAGGCAAGAAGATACGATGTCTCAATGACGGAAAGCCCCAGGATGAATGTAGCAGCCGCAAAATACGCCGTCGGAATCCGACCGGTGCCACCGAAGAGTATCGCCAGGAAAAAAGCGCCGAGCGACCACAGCAAACCGCTTTCTACCGGCCTGTGGAACCAAAAGAATCGCGTTAGTAGGACGATTGCTGCCAGGGCCGACACTACCAGGACATAGTTCGGCAAGGGAGCGGCCGTTGCCGCGTGATGCAACGCACGAGCTGCGGGCGGCGAGCCTTGGCTAGAGCCACACAGCACTCCAACCAGCACAGACTGCACGAATAACGCAATCAACAATGGAGCCGTGCCGGACGACGTGAATCCACGTTCCCGCATCAGCGAAATTCCTACGAAATTCAAAGATAGAAGCACAGCGACGGCTTCGATGGCGGTGCGGCCCGAACCGGTGATGGGGACATGCCCTGCGCCAAAAAGCGCAATTGCCTGCTGGGCCAGAAACAGCACGACTAGTGCAAAAAAGACCCGGCTGGAATGAAACCGCCACGCAAGCAAAAGACCTGCGACGACCGCGCAATAGTAAAGAAAGGTTAGTCCTGGCAGCGCAAGGGTCAGCAGCCCGGTATGCAGCACTCCGGCGACAGCAAGCAACAGTAGCCCGCCGGGCACCAGCAGAGACTTCAACGTCGATTTGTTCCAAGCGTCCACGATTTCGCCGACAGGTCCAGCAGAAATTATCTCCGGCGAACCGGCCACAGGTAATTGACAGGTCGGGTTCAGGCCGATATACGGGCAACACGCAATTGGACGATCTCCCCTTTTGAACTCGCACCCCATTCCCGGAAACACAGACCTTAGTGCGGACGGTGTTTTGGCTTCACTTCAGCATTCTCTAACTAGAATCGATCTGTCCGGTTAAGGATTTATTATGCGAGTTCTGATGGCGGAAGATGATGCGGCATTGGCGAAGTTTGTTAGCCAGGGCCTCGAGGCCGAGCACTACACCGTAGATGTATATTCCGACGGCGAGCAAGCGGGGGCGGCTGCCCATGAAATCGATTATGACCTTATCATTCTGGATCTTAACCTGCCGAAGCTTGACGGCGTAAGTGTGTTGCGGCAGCTGCGGGTGAAGAAGCCAACCTTACCGGTTCTGGTATTGACGCAGCGTAGCCGGGTGGAAGACCGGGTCCAGTGTCTGGACACTGGGGCCGACGATTATTTGCCCAAGCCGTTCTCCTTCAGCGAGCTTTCAGCCCGGATCCGCGCGCTGCTGCGGCGCAGCCATCTCCCTTCGCAATCGGTTCTTGTCATCGATGATCTCAAACTTGATCGAATCGAGCATCGCGTGGAACGCTCGGGGCGCAGAATTGACCTCACCACCAAGGAGTTTGCCTTGCTGGAATATCTGATGCGCAACGCCGGGCGTTGCGTGACCCGCGCCATGATCATCGAACACGTCTGGAATCTTACGTTTGATACGACCACCAACGTTGTGGATGTATACATCAACTATCTTCGCCGCAAAGTTGATGACGGCCATGCTACGAAACTTATCCGCACGGTCCGTGGCATGGGCTATGAGCTGAGCGGCACCGCCGAGGTTCGGCCGTGAGCGCGGCCGGAAGCAGACTCGGAAACGAAGTTACGGGCGGCGCCCCGGCAGACGGCCGAAGTCCGATGGCATATCTGCTGCACGCCCTGAACCAGCCGCTCACTGGATTGCAGTGTGCGCTGGAGTTGTCCCTGGTGGGGCCGCGTACTCCCGAACAATACATCGGCGCCATGCGCGACGGGCTGGAGCTCACTGCCCGGATGCGTATTTTAGTGGAGGCCATCCGTGAATTGGTTGACGCTGAACAGAACGGCCTGACCGAAACTGAAGTGGTCTCGCTGCACGATTTGCTCGAGCAAACCACGAACGAGTTGCAGCCGATCGCGGAAGCAAAAAACGCAAGCATCAGGCTTCACAGTGACACCCCGCTTTCTGTGCGGGCCGAGCGGAACCGGCTCGCAGCGGTGGTTTTCCGCTTCATGGATGCCGCTTTGAGCTCGACCGCATGGGGAAGCGCCCTTCGACTCACAGCGGCTTCGGATCGGGGACATGTTTGTATCTCGGCGAGCTGGCTGGATGGGACGGAGTCTCCCGAACACTCACCACTTTCAAAGCAAGAGCTGGGATTGCTCATCGCGCAGGCTGGCTGGAAGCGGGCCGGAGCAGAGTGGGTCAGCGAACGCTCGGGGAACACCCAGACCATAAAGATTCGCCTTCCTCTTGCTACCAGCTCCCACGAGTTTCACCACAACGACCTTCAGACACGCTGATTCGGAGACAACCATGAGTGTTGTGACTGCAATGCCGGTTCTTCCAGCTTTCGGCGGCGCGCTGATCGCCAGCCCCAGCAGTGCGCTTCGTGAGCAAGTTCTTCACCATCTGAATGGGCGTTGGCAGCCTGTGCAGCAGGCGCTCGGTGGCGCCGAAGCGTTGGTGAAACTGGAAAAGGGAAGTTGGCAAGTCCTGTTTCTTGACCGCCGGTTGCAGGACCTGGATGTGGAGGAAGTTATCGGGATCATTCGGCTCCGCTTTCCTGGGACACAGGTCGTGCTGCTCGACTCCGATACGCCACCGCCCTTGCAGGATGAAGCGGCAGTAAACAGCTGTGAGACCGCCGCGCAAGCGTTTGTCCGTCAGCAAGGGCCTCGCTCGTTACCGGTACATCCTCAGAGTTCTCCCTTGCCGGGCATGATCGGGACTAGCGAGGCCATGCAGCGCGTTTACCGAATGGTGCGGCTGGTCGCCCCGCGCATGACGACAGTACTGGTGGCCGGGCCAACCGGAAGCGGCAAGGAGCTGGTAGCGTGCGGGCTGCACGCGCTGAGCCCGCGGTCAGCGAAATCGCTGGTGGTGGTGAATTGTGCCGCGATTCCCGAAGCTCTGCTCGAGTCGGAGCTGTTTGGCTACGCTCGGGGCGCCTTTACCGGAGCGGTGCAGTCGCAAGTGGGCAGGATTCCCGCGGCTCACGGTGGAACACTTTTCCTTGATGAGGTTAGCGAACTGCCCCTGGGCATGCAGGCCAAGCTTCTGCGCTTCCTGGAACAAAAGGAGGTGCAGCGTCTGGGTACCACAGAAATGACCCGTGTCGACGTGCGCGTGGTCGCCGCCAGCAATGTCGATCTGGCCGACTGGGTTGGACGTGGCAAGTTTCGCGAAGATCTTTTTTACCGGCTCTCAGCGTTCCCGATTGAGTTGCCCGCTTTGGCGGAACGGCCTGACGACATTATTCCCCTGGCGGAGCATTTTTTGGCCTGCATGGCAGCGGCGATGAGCGCACCTTGCTTCCGGCTCAGTGGAGATGCGATTCGGATTTTGAAAAATCATCCCTGGAAGGGCAACGTGCGAGAACTTCAGCATGTGATGGAACGCGCCTCCATTCTCGTCGGAGACAGCGATACCATCCTGGCCGAGCACCTGTATTTTTCCTATTTCCAGAATGCCGGGCTGCCCACCGCTGCTGTGAACTGAACCCTGAGAACAATCTAAGACAACTGCAGTATGCAGTGGCACGCACCGTGCAAATCTTGCCTCGCAGCTATGACTTCCTTGCCCATGCCTTCCGGTGAATCCCTTCGGGGAGCTGTCCTTCCTCCCAGCATGGCAACGCCCACCGCAGAAAAGGAGCAGTTTCTGCTGCAGGCCTTCAGTTCCTTCGCCGAAGCGGCCAATTCGCTGGAGCGGTCATACGGCCTGCTGCGGGCCGAGGTTATGCGCCTGAGCAAGGAGCTGGAAGACAGCAATTCCGGGCTGGTACGCAGCCTCGAGGAAAACCGGCGCATGCGCCAGCACCTCGATCGCGTCCTGGAGAGCTTGCCTTGTGGTGTTCTGGTCCTAGCCAACGGAGGAGAGATTTCAGATGTAAATCCTGAAGGCCGGCGTCTGTTGGGGATGAATGCGCGTGGCCCGTCAGAAATCGGGGCCGAATCCATTTCTTCATTTTCTTCCTTGCGCGGAGAATTGCGCGAGCTTCTGGAAAGGGCTCGCGGCGAAGATGGCGAGCAGGAGCAGAGAATTTGTGATGGTAGCGAACCGGAATTTTGGCTGGCGGCACGCTGCGCCGCGGTTCCCGACAGCGCTCCGGGCT
>Ga0209488_10000186_pt1 | contig 48546 bp, 39 predicted proteins | sample Rivendell_Oct201_8_FD_188349 | JGI IMG/M metagenome (GOLD analysis project Ga0209488, IMG submission 188349) | Vadose zone soil microbial communities from the Eel River Critical Zone Observatory, Northern California, USA -... | ecosystem: Environmental > Terrestrial > Soil > Vadose zone >...
GGATCGTCCCGAACCGACTGCACCCCGCCGACGGTGTCCTGGATTCTCGGATCGGGGCCGCGTCCCTCCGCGAAGGCACGCTCTTCCACGCGTCGCCCGTGCAACAGCCCCGGCAGGCCGAAGTTTCCCTCAATGCAACGCGGCTCGTAGTAGATCCTGTTTTCCTCGTCGCTCTGCAGGGCGAACTCCTGCTTGATGGTCCAGGCCCTGGTCCATACGGTTGGATCTTCGATCAGGACCTCGTACGCAAGGGTCCTTGGCCCGCTGCGCGTCCAGCGCTCGACCAGATGCAGGTTCTCGCGCGACCCGAAGGCATCGGTCTTGGGACTGAAATTGGTCACGTCGACCACGAGCGTTTCGCCCTCCCAGTGGGCGCGCGAATCGCCGAACCACTGACGGATGCTGGCGGGCAGGTGGGGACTTCCGTTCATGACGATGTTGCGTTGCCAGCCCTGGCCCTGGTTCACGTCGTAGAAGATCGAGATGCCGCCCGGTGTCTGCACGATCCGGCGAAAGCTGCCGCCGAACAGGCTGCCGAACTCGGGCAGTCCGCTGCGCAGGCAGCGGTCCTGCAACCCGTCGTCCTCCGGCCCATCGCTCCGGTTGAGGCGCGCATTGTTGCTGGCGTGGTAGCGCGGCGACAGTTCCGAAAATCGCGGCGAGGGCGTGGGATCATATTTGCCTCCGGCGCACACCGGCTCCTTGTTCTTGCAGGCATCGGTCGATTGCATCAGTGCGAGGAAAAATTCCCGGTCGGCCGCGGCGGCACGCCGGGCTTCCGGTGTCTGCGGCGGCAGGCGGCCATTGGGCGGATCGACGATCATCGACGTGCGCGTGCCGGCATGCTTGATGGATAGGAACGCCGTGTTGTAGGCGCCGCCGACATCGACCGCGCTGCCGCGCTCCTGACGCGGATCGTCGCCGTAGTGGGCGGCGCGCTGCCGGTCCAACTCTTGCCGTTGCGCCTCGGTCAAGAATTCCTGGTTTCCGTAGCGGGCGGGGCGCTGGAGGGGCGTGTCGAATTCTTCCGTCCAGATCCCTTGAAGGTCAGGCTCGCCCCAAGCCGTCTTCAACGGAGCCGTTTTTAACGGAGCCGCTTTTGGCGCCGCATTGGAAAATGCCGGAGCTTGCGCCGAGGTCCGGGTGGCAAGCACCGAAATCGCCGCGCTGACCGCGGCTGCCGCAATGGCGACAGTCACCATCGAGGTTAAGCGATAGCCCATCGTTACCTCCTCGTGTTCAATCTTGTCCCGTAACATTGGATCCGTGCCCGGTCCCAGCGCATTTCAGCATCCGATCACTTCCGCGTCTGATTGAAATACTTCAGGTCCTCACTGCATTCGCGCCGAAAAAATAGCAGCCGGTGAGCGAGATGCGACGGCATGAGCGGATGCCGTGACAATGCGGACCTCGGCTCGTCCTGCTGTGGCAGCTCAGGCTATCTTAACCGCCGCAGCGAAGCGAGGGGTACAGGACGAGGCCACGGGGCCGCAAATTAATGTGAAGGTTTTTTCGGTCGCTGGCCCCCTCACGGACCTCGCATCGAACAAAGACGGCGGTGCCGTAGTGGCTGGCAACTTCCGGATCAAGGGTCCGCAACACCATCACGCGGCCATCGGAGAAAGGAATTCCTGGTCGCGCGATGCCCCGCCGGGTTGGCCAACTGGACCAATGAAATTCCTGCCGCCCGGCCCCCCGTTTGGAGTTCCGGCTTTACGGCGGCTTCGCCGCGGGCGGCTCTTCAAAGATTTACTGCGGGAAGAAAGCCCGCGTAAACGCGGAACTCCAAACGAGCCGCGCCACTGCTTAGCCTGTCGAGCTCTGCGCCCGCGAACAATCAGTCTCTGAGACTGAGAACGTACGCGACGATATTGTCCCGCTGAGCGGCAGTGAGCTTGAATACCGGCATTCCCGCGTGTGGCGTGGTGAGCGCCAGGAGCAACGGAGTACCTGTCATCCCGGGAGTGGCCGCCAGCTCCGCAAGAGCTGGTGATTTTGGGTTCGCCGGATTGTGACACCCTGAGCACATTTGTTGTGCCGCCGCTTGGCCCTCTCGTGGGTTGCCGCCCATTTGCGCTCGAACATCACTCGCTGCAACCGAAAGGGCCAGAAAAGTCACAAAGCAAATTGCACCTTTCATTAGACAACTCCTCCTATGCGAACTCGATCGAAGCTTCTTTGCACGGAAATTGTGAATCTGCTGTTTGCGGGCACTAGCCGTACGAGAACCCCGCCGAATTTCATTTCCACTGCGAGTTCGACGGCGCGAACTCTTGCGCAGATACGTAGCGCGCCCGCTATAACCGAACTATTGGACAATGATATGTTCGCGAAATGAGTATTCATTCATGGAAGACGCGGGATTGACACCTTAGTATAGCCGTCGCATACGAAATCGACACGTATGGTCAACTTTTGTTCGGCGCTGCGATGCGAAATCAAATTTCGTCGCACTCCGATATCCCGCAACGCAACCCGGCTGACAGAACGCCGTGTCTTGTGCTAGGCTTTCTCTGCGCGCTGCGGAATTATTTCGGGGATTTCGCAAATGCTGTTTCGCACAATGATGATCTGCGCCGCCATCGCAGCGGGTATGTTGTTCGCGCCAGCCTTTGCAGCCAGCCAGAAGGACCATGAGGACTGCAGCAAGGCAGGCGGAGACATCGCGATCCCGAGCTGTACGCGCATCATCAATGATCACAATGAAAGCGTGCGGAACCGCGCAATCGCCTATTACAACCGCGGCAGCGCCTGGAGCGACAAGGGCGACAACGACCGCGCCATCGCCGACTACAGCGAAACCATCCGGCTCGATCCGAATTACGCTCCCGCCTATAACAACCGCGGCAACGCCTGGGGCGACAAGGGCGACACCGACCGTGCCATTGCCGACTACAGCGAGGCCATCCGGCTCGATCCGAAATTTGTCCCTGCCTACAACAACCGCGGCAGTGCCTGGGGCGACAAGGGCGACAACGACCGCGCCATCGCCGACTACAGCGAGGCGATCCGACTCGATCCGAAAGGTGCCGGCAGCTATCGATCCCGCGGCCATGCGAATTTCGACAAAGGCGATTTCACGGCAGCGGCGGCCGACCTGCTGCGTGCCAGCGATCTGACAGACGACGCCCATGCCATGTTGTGGCGATTTCTCGCGCTCGGCCGTATGGGGCAGGACGGCATTGCAGAGCTATCAGCCAATGCGGCGCGCCTGAAAGCGAAGGACTGGCCCTACGCGGTGATCGACTTCTATCTCGGCCGGCAATCGTTCGACGAAATGTCGGCCGCTGCGGCGAGTGACGGAGACCGGTGCGAGGTGCAGTTCTATTTCGGCGAATGGAACGTCTTGCGCGGGGACAAGGAGGAGGCCAAGCTTGCCCTGCAGAAGGCCGTCGAAATTTGCCCGAAAGGCTTCATCGAGCACGCCGGCGCCGTCGCCGAGCTGAAGCGGCTCAATCGCTGACCAAACCGCGATTCGCGATACGGCGTCGAACCGGGGCGACGTTCAACGATTGCCCATACGCTCAGGTAGGTTTTTCATTCATTGTCGATACCAAGGTGTCAATCCCGCTCCTTCCATGAATGAATATTCAATTCGCAAACATATCATTGTCCAATTGTTGGATTGCAGGGGTCGCGCTATATATTTGCTTAAGAGTTCGAGTGGTGGAAATGAAATTCAGCAGATGTTCTCAGACCTCGCAAACAGGAGATGCACGATGATTACCAAGTTGATCGTTGCCGCGATGAGTGCGGCCCTTGTCATAGGCACGGCGTCCGCGACGTTGGCTGCGCCCAAGAGCACTAAACAGCATGCGCCCAGGCAGGCAACGGTTACGACCGCTCCGCAATCCGATAATCCGTATCATAGCTCCGCATCTCGCCAAACACAGACGACACAGCCTGTGCAACATGCGACAATTCCTGAGCCTACGTATTTTGGTCTCGCAAGGGGCCGCGATGGAGATTGACGGACTGTTGTTCGCGCCGACGAGTCTTTATCGTTGAATAGAATGGGGCACGGCGATTGAAGCCGTGTCCCTCTTTATGATTCGCTGTTTCAGCGGTGCGCCTTACTCGATTCCTTCGCAACTCACCCCGCCGCTTGGTAGGCCGTCTTCACCGTCGTAAAGAATTCCGCAGCATAGCGGCCCTGTTCGCGCGGGCCGTAGCTCGAGCCTTTGCGCCCGCCGAACGGCACGTGATAGTCGACGCCCGCGGTCGGTAGGTTGACCATCACCATGCCGGCCTCCGCGTTTCGCTTGAAATGCGTGGCGTATTTCAGGCTCGTCGTGCAGATGCCCGAGGAGAGGCCAAACTGGGTGTCGTTGGCGGTCGCAAGCGCCGCCTCGTAATCCTTGACGCGGATGACGCTGGCGACGGGTCCGAAAATTTCCTCTCGCGAGATGCGCATGTCATTCGTCGCTTCGGTGAACAAAGCAGGCGCCATGTAGTGGCCCGGCGTGGCGCGGTTGAGGAGCTCGCCGCCATAGGCGAGCCTGGCGCCTTCCTCGCGGCCAATCTTGATATAGGACAGGTTCTGTTCAAGCTGGCTCGGATCGACCACTGGGCCGATCTGCGTCCCTTGTTTGAGCGCGTCGTCGATCACCGTCACCTTGAGCCGCTCGGTGACCGCGTCGATGAAACGGTCATGGATGCCTTGCGTCACGATCAGCCGCGAGGACGCGGTGCAGCGCTGGCCGGTCGAGAAATAAGCACCGTTGACGGCGCATTCGACGGCGACCTTCAGGTCGGCATCGTCGACCACGACCAGCGGATTCTTGCCGCCCATCTCGAGCTGGAATTTCTTCATGCCGGCGACGCAGGTTTCCGCGACCTTCTTGCCGGTCGCGACCGAGCCCGTGAAGGTGATGGCGTTGATATGCTTGTGCTTGAGCAATGCCTCGCCGACCACGGCGCCGCGCCCCATGGTGAGGTTGAACACGCCCTTGGGCGCGCCGGCCCGCGCGATGATCTCAGCGATCGCGTGCCCGCAACCCGGGACGAGGTCGGCCGGCTTGAACACCACCGTGTTGCCGTAGGCGAGCGCTGGCGCGATTTTCCAGGCCGGTATAGCGATCGGGAAATTCCACGGCGTGATGATACCGACCACGCCGACGCCCTCGCGCGTGATCTCGACGCTGACCCCCGGCCGCACGGACGGGACAAGTTCGCCTGCCATGCGCAAGCATTCCTGCGCGAAGAACAGGAATATCTGTCCGGCGCGCGCCGTCTCGCCGACACCCTCGGCAAGAGTCTTGCCTTCCTCGCGCGACAGCAATTTGCCGAGTTCGTCCTTACGCGCGAGTATCTCGTCGCCGATGCGCTTGAGGATGTCGTGGCGCTCCTGCGGCGTGGTGCGTGACCAGGCCGGAAAGGCGCCGCGTGCCGCCTCAATCGCCGCCTCCGCGTGGGCGACCGTCGCCTGCGCATATTCGCCGATCACGTCATCGGTGTTCGACGGATTGATGTTGCGCGTGATCTTGTCCGCCTCGACCCATTCGCCGGCGATGAAATTCTTATGGATGGTCATGTTATTCCCCAAATGCCTGATCGCGTGCTATCCGAGCTTCCCGCCAGCGCGAGCCAGTACGAAACTCGCCTGATTGGCCTGAAGCGTCCAATGCAGCATACCTGCTCTGCCAGCCGCTATCGAGAGTGCTGTCGTCTCGCGCGTTACAACGAAGCATGAACGAAACCGTCCGCGCGCGCCTCTACCTGGTGATCCTTATCCTCGGCTGGGGTGTCACCTGGTCCACCATGAAGATCGCGCTTGAAGACATTCCACCCTTCAGCATGCGCGTCTGCAGCCTGTCGGTCGGCGCCGCAACCGTGCTCGCCGTGCTGCTCCTGCAGGGCCGCAGCCTCAGGATCGGCAAGCCCCGGACCTGGGGCCACCTCTGTGTCGCTTCTTTAATCAATATCGTCTCGTTCAGCGTGTTCACGCCCTATGCACAACTTTCCGCCGCGACATCGCGGGTCGCCATCGTTGTCTACACCATGCCGATATGGGCATGCCTGATCGCATGGCCAGTGCTGGGCGAGCGCATCGACCGCGTCCGTGCGCTTGCATTGGTGCTTTGCGTCGCCGGCATGACGATCCTGATCTATCCGTTGACCGCGCTCGGTGTTCCAACCGGAATCCTGCTGGCGCTCGCCGCCGGCGTGAGCTGGGCAGCGGGCACGGTCTATCTCAAATGGGCCAAGTTGGACGGTGACCCCTTCGCCATCACTTTCTGGCAGTTGGCTTTCGCGCTCCTCATCATCGCGGTCTGCCTGCCGGTGGTCGAAGGATCGCTGCAGGTGTCGCAGGCTTCGACGCGTTCGATCCTCGCAATGATCTTCAGCGGCATGGTGGGCTCAGGCCTCTCCTATTTCCTCTGGTTCGATATCGTGCAACGGCTTCCTGCGAGCACGGCGTCTCTTGGAATTCTGGCCGTACCGGCAATAGGGGTTCTCTCGTCCATGATCATCCTCGGCGAACGGCCGACGCTTGACGATCTCATCGGCTTTGCGCTGATTTTTTCGGCTTCGGCCTGCGTGCTCTTGTGGCCGAACGCCCCGCGCACGACTTGACGAACGAACAAGGCGTGTGGAGTTGCGTAGGGGCGGACCTTTCTTGTGTCCGCCCGGCGACCAGCAAGCTCCGAACGATAGGATTATGCGCGCACTTCGGACCCGGCTTGTCCTAGAAACGGCTCAGTGCCCTGATCGCTCGACCCCACCCGTCGCGAGCAGGGCGGACACAAGAAAGGTCCGCCCCTACGAATCTGGCGGCCGTGCGCTGACGACTGGGCCGGCGCTCTCTACGCAGAGCGCCGGGCCAACGTTGAGGTGCTATTTCCCCGTCGTCCAGTAGGTGCAATACCGCTCGATATTGCCCGCCAGGTAGCGATCGTAATTCGCCCAGGATGCGTATTTCGGTAGCTTGATCTCGTTCTTTGCCGCATCCGGGCACTTGCCGGCGTCGGCAGCCTTCTTCACCTCGGCAGAAAGATCCGACACGTAGTTGATGATATTCTGGAGGTCCGCCTTGGTACCGATACGGCCGTGCCCCGGGATATTTCGATCCCAGTCAAGCGCGAGCACCTTCTTGAGCCCCTCTTCGTGCTCCGGCAGGTACCACCCCGGCATGTTCTGGAAGAAAAGACTCTCGACCGGAATCCAGTCCACCGTGAAGATGATCCGTTCGCGCGGCAGCCGCATCAACAGCGCGCCTTCGGTGTGATTCCTGCCGAGATAAGTCAGCTCAAGATCGGTGCCGCCGAGGCTGATCGTGCGCTTGTCATCGACTATCTCATCGACCGGCACGATGTCGGCACGATTCATCCGTGCTATGTTGTTCTTGGCGAAGCGATGCGCCACGAAGGTCGCGCCGGCATCCTTGAACGGTTTGCCGCCCGCAACGTGATCCGGATCCTGGTGGCTGTAAATCACGTATCGGATCGGCGCCTGGGTAATCTTTCTGATTTCCGCGATGTAGGCTTCCGCCGCCGGGCGGTTTTCGCTGATCGGGTCGGTGGCGATGACTCCGGCGGGCGTCACGATGAACATCGCCTGATGGCCCTGATAACGGAAGTAGTAGACGTTGTCGGTGACCTTGGTGGTGGCGAAGGTCGGCTGCTGGCCCTGCGCCAAAACTGGAGCGCTGACAAAGCCAAGCGCGATTGTTAGGGACGCAAGAAGTGAGCGTTGCATGAATGGCCTCCCTGGCAAAGGTCGCGATGTGCGACGATGATAGTTTCTTGATCAGGTCTTGAGCGGGTTCACTTGATAAACCCGGGTGGTGCTTGAGAGTACGCTGATTTTATTGCGCCTGGAAGGCGGTCGTGGCAGCGCCGACGCGGGCTCCCCGCGCGGACGTCTGCCGACCGACATTGGTCCACCGGCACGCTCATCCGAGGGCGAGCAGGATCACTCAACCAATCCTTTCCGAACCAGCCACTCCTGGATGACCCCGGCGATCTCCGCGTTGTTCTTGTCCATCATCAGCATATGCGAATTGCCCTTGATGCCGATTTCGGGGAGGTTGATGACATCCACTGTTCCGCCGGCGGAGCGTATCGTGTCGGCGAACTGGTAATCGGTCTTGCGGATTTGCGGCCAGCGTGCGTCCTGCTCGATGTTGTCGCCGAAAATCATCGCAGTGGGGATGTTCTTGAGGGCGGCGGCTTTTGCCGGATCGCCGATGCCCGCGGGCTCGACCGCAATCAGGGCCTTCACCTTGTCCGGGCGCGCTTGGGCGACCTTGAAGCCGAACTGGCCGGCCTGACTGTGGAACAAGATGACGCAGGGACAAACCTTGTCCACCAGCTCGGTATAGGCCGCCGTGATGGCGGCGTCGGTGGTGAGCCAGCGCGGCACACCCTGCTTGGTGAAATTCTCATAGGCCTCGACCGGGAACTGGCTGCCTGGCAGCACTTTGCGTTTGGCCGGATCGGTGTTCCAGGTGCCCTCGCCGCCGCCGATGCGGAAGCGCTCGTAAGGATTGGCCTGGGTGAGGAAGACCGGTTCGCCCTTGAAAATCTCCGGGTATTTTGCCCAGCCGGCGCGGCCGCGCTCCACCGCATCCGAATTGTAGGTGTCCCAGCCCATGCGCACGAACATGTTGAGCCAGCCCTCGCGCCCGTCGGGCGTGGTCTCGTAGGTGACGCCGGTGAGGCCGCCGCCGTGCCACATCAGCAGCGGCACCTTGCCCTTGCGGTTTTTCGGCAGGAAATACTGCACGTACATCTGCTCGGCCTGGTACGTGCCATTCGGGTCTACCTTGGCCGGCACGCCGCCCGGCGTGAACATGACCTCTCTGATCGGCTGCCCACTAATCTCGACCAGCCGGCCACCGATGTGGAACGAGCCCATGCCGCGCAGCACGAGATCCTGCTCGGCCGCGGCGAGCGCCGGCAGCGCCACGAACATCATCGACATCAAGATCCGTCGCATCGCTTTCTCCCTGATCGTATTGTTGTTGCAAAGAATGTACGGCCGCGTTCTGACGGGCGCAAGAATTCCCGTAGGACGCAATTGCTTTGCGCCGCATTGGGCCCACCCCGAACCCGAGTTAGCTTTGAAAAGCAGCCGGCGCAATAAAGCGATTGCGCCCTACGCGCTGGCTTCTACGCACTGGCTTCTGAAAGGAAGATTCTTGCGAGTCTCACAAGTTCAATGGCGAAATACATCCCTGCTATTTGATTTTCTCCCAGACAAGAATGCGCACGCTCATCTTGCCCGTAAACGGATTAGGTGAAGCCTCCGTCGCGAGGCTCAGTCCGTCACCATCGAACTTGAAGTCGCGCACCTGATCCGTTCCAGTCCATGTCTCGTTCCACGATGCGTCGGGACGATGGATCACCTGATTGCCTTTGACGCTGTAAGTGCCCGCGTACGCTACCATAGAGCGGAAGAGTGCTTCCGCCTCGGGCGAAGTCGCAACAGCTCCAGCCGGTTTCTTGCGATTCGAGTCGACAATGATAGTCATGACTCGCCCGTCTGACCCGTAAGTAATGAAGCCAGTCGGCGTTCCTTTGTAGATGTCGGTCTTCTGTCCGGTTTCAAGCTCCTCGCTAACTCCCGAGACAAGTTTCCAGGTGCCGACAAGCTTGTCCTTTTCGTCGGCGAACGCTGTGGAGATATGCCCCAGGGTAAGCAGCATCACCGTGGTCACTGAAAGCGTTGCACATCGATTCATGATTTGCCCCGTTTGAACGACAAATATTCGCCACTGTCCGGCAACGTAGCAACTTCCCTGCCGAAAGGCTGCACCCAAGATTTACGGGTCAGCCATAACCACAGGTAGTTTCGATTGACAAAATTGCATGCTGTCCTGCGGCACAATATGGAATATGCTAATATTCCAATTCCACGTTCAATTGCGGGCATCATCCCATTTGACGGACGACAAGGAACTTGAGCGCTTGCGGGCCAAGGCGGGTATCACGGGACCTCCCTTGTCTCGGTAAGGCGGAGAAACACCAGGTGCGCGGCAATGACTTGCCCGCGTAAGCGAACCGGAGGAGACGCGCGATGAATAAGCAGCTGAGACAAACCTTGTGTGCCGCAGGTCTCATCACGGCGGTGCTCGCCACCGGCACCTTCGGGCAGGAACGGGAGGAGAAGCTTGGTGCGCTGAGCTTCCCGACCTCCTGCGATCCGAAGGTGCAGGCGGATTTCGAGCGCGGCGTTGCGATGATCCATTCCTACTGGTTTTTGATCGCGCGCCGGGTGTTTGAGGACGTCATCAAGCAGGACCCCAATTGCGCTATCGCCTATTGGGGCATCGCGATGGATCAGCTCGGCAACTCGCTGGTCGGGCCGCCGCCGCGCGACAATGCCGATGCCGCCTGGGCCGCGCTCGAAAAGGCCCGCGAAATCGGACCAAAGACCGAACGCGAGCGCGGCTGGATTGACGCGTTACGCGCCTATTATCGCGACCACGACAAGGTCGACGTCGATACCCGGCTGCGCGCCTACAACGCCGCGATGGCGCAGATGGCGGAGCGCTATCCCGACGACTACGAGGTGCAGGTCGTCTATGCGATCACGCTGCAGGCATCGGCCTCCAAGACCGACCTCACCTACTCCAACCAGCTCAAGTCGGTCGCCATCCTGGAGAAGTTGTTCGAGCAGAACCCGCAGCATCCGGGCGTGTCGCACTTCATCATTCATGCCTACGACTTCCCGCCGCTCGCGGACCGTGGGGTTGCGGCGGCCAAGCGCTATGGTGGCATCGCACCAGCGGTTCCGCATGCGCGCCATATGCCGTCGCACATCTATTCGATGGTGGGGATGTGGGAGGAGTCGATTGCGTCGAATACGTCCGCGATGGAAATCCAGCCCGACTATTACCATGCCGCCGATTTCACGGTGTATGCGCACCTGCAACTCGCGCAGGATGCCAAGGCAAAAGCGCTGATGGAAAAGGCGGTGGCGACCCCGCCGCGAGGTGATCGTCCGGGTGGTTTTGGCAACTTCGTGGCCCAGGCCCTGATGGAGACCCGCTACCTGCTCGACCGGGGCGACTGGAAGGGCGCCGCCGCGATGCCGATGAAGGTCACGGGCACGCCGATGGCGGATTCGCTTTATCGCTTGTCGCGTGGCGTTGGCATGGCGCGCAGCGGCGACGTCGCCGGCGCCAAGGCGGAAATCGAGGCCATGAAGGCGATCCGCACGTCGCTGCAGCGCGCCGATCAATCCTATTGGGCCGACCGCACCGAAGAGCAGACGCTCGCGGTTTCGGCCTGGGTGGCCGTGGCGGAGGGCGCGCGCGACCAGGCGGTGCGCTTGATGCGCGCAGCCGCTGACGGCGAGGACGGCAGCCTCAAGAACGTGATCATGGAGAACCGCCTTTATCCTTTCCGTGAGATGCTGGCGGAACTGCTGCTGGAAGTCGGCCAGCCCGCAGCTGCGCTCAAGGAATACGAGACGGCACTCAAGCAGACGCCGAACCGCTACCGCGCGTTCTGGGGTGCGGCGCGCGCCTCAGATAAGTTAGGCAATCGGGCGCAGGCCGCCGAGTATTTTGCTAAACTCGTGAACCTCGCCAAGAACGCCGATACCGAGCGGCCGGAAGTACGGGAGGCGAAGGCGTACCTGGTGTCGCGATGATACGCTGACAAAGAGGCAGACGAGAATGATCCGCGCGATGATGGTGTCTGCAATACTCGGCGCGCTGGTCGCCGGGGTTGCGGCTTACACAATCGGCCCCTCGATGTGGCGGAGCTGGGTGGCGCCGCAGTCCAGCAGCCCGGAGCAGGCGGCGGAAGCCAAACCTGCGTCCGATGATTGGCCGATCTGCACCATGGCGGTCGCCATGCCTGATGCCGACTGGGCGAAACTCGACCCCGAGTTCGCGGCCGGCAAGAAGGCACTGGTCGCTGAGGACTGGGAGGGCGCGATTACGGTGCTGAAATCCGCAAGCCTTCGCGATCCGCGCAACGCCGACATCCAGAACTACATCGGCTATGCGTATCGGCGGCTGCGCCAACTGGGACCGGCGATCGGACATTACCAACAGGCATTGATGATCAATCCGCGCCATCGCAGTGCCCACGAGCACATGGGCGAAGCCCATCTGGTGCTCGGCGAGCCGGCCACAGCCGAGCAGCACCTCGCCCATTTGCAAGACATCTGCCTCATCGGCTGCGACGAATACGATGATCTCAAACGGGCCATCGCGGCGCAAGCGAAGTTGGTGGCGCGATAACGGGTGGTTGTCGCCCGGCTACTTCGAAACAAACGTAATTGCGTAGGGGCGGGTTTGAAACCCGCCCCTACTCACAGCAGACAAATCTGGGCTATAGGGGCGGTTTGAAATCCGCCCCTACAAACCACAGACGAACTCACGTAAACATCGCGTTGCTTATGCTGCCGTCGCGGGCCACCTTCCAGGGTTGGATGGCATTCATATGAATGGCGCGGGCGGGCTTTTCCGCATCCTTTTCGGCGATGCCCCAGTTTTTATACAGCTCCACTCGTGACGGCTGAACTTCATCCAGTTCATCCGTACTACGAGACATGAGCAGGGCCTCTTGTCCGTCCCAAGCCCAGTCGAAAGTAAACCTTGTATGCGCCTTCGTATGCACCGGCCCCTGAAGCTTCGCTTCCTTCCAGCTCTTGCCGCCGTCGGTGGATACTTCGACCTGTTTGATCACGCCCCCACCGGACCACGCCAAGCCGGTAATCTGCACATATCCCTGACGCTCTATTTTTTGCCCACCTGAAGGCCGCGTAATCACGGATTTCGGTCCGAACTGGAAATGGTACCAGCGCGCCATGCCGCCTATATCGGCTCTCAAAATGGAATGATTCATGGATTCATTCCAAGTATGGTAGGGCTGGTCCACCACCTTGATATGGCTCAGGTACTTGATGCTGAAGGGCGCTTCCCAGCCCGGGACGAGCAACCGGAACGGGAAACCCTGCTCACGACGCACCGGCTCGCCATTCTGGCCATAGGCCACGATGACATCATCCAGCGCCTTTGCCAGCGGAAGGGTGTGACTGAACTTGCCAGGGTCGGCCCCTTCGGAAACCAGCCAGCTCGCCTCTTTTTTCACGCCGGCCTCGTTCAACAACACCGAAAGCGGCACTCCGGTCCATTCGCTGCAACTGGTCATCCCGTGTACATACTGGACCGGCAACCCCATGTTGGGATTGCCCGCACGATGGATCAGGGGAGAGCTGTTTCCATGGCACTCCAGGAAATGAACCCGCGATACCGAAGGCAGGCTCTTGAGATCCGCCAGGCTGAAGCTCAAAGGACGATCCACCATGCCGTGGATCGTGAGGCGATGCTGCGCCGGATCGATCTCAGGGAAATGGGACGAGTGTTGTTGGACGAAGTGGAGGTGGGACGGCGTGATGATTCCACCATAATCCTGGAGCGGAGTGTAGAAAGTTACATGGTCAACGCTCATTCGCGCCCCTCGGCGCGGGGGCACATGGGCGTGCTCGTCGGCTGCCTGGCCCAGCACGGGCCATTCTGCGCCTGCAGCTACACCAGCCAGTGCAGCAGCTTGTTTCAGGAATCGCCTACGGTCAGATCGCTTGGAATCCATGATTATCTCCCGTGATCCCGAATTTTCAGTTTGAACTTTGAACTCTGATCTTTTCCTTCGCTCGAATTACCTCGTTAACGCCCGAGAACCACATCAACCCAGCTCAGAATCAAATCGCCGTTGAGGAAATTGAGCACGGCCTGTTCATGCGCGACCGGCTCATTGCCGGCGACAACAGTGGCAACGACGACATCACAACGGTCGTTGAAGGCAAGCGACAGCACCGATTTCGTCGAAGGCCCCCCCACCCTATAGCCGCGGCTGCGGCCTTTCATCGCGTGTACCTCAATGGGCCGGCCGGGGCCAAGTGCCGAACTCTCACTACCAAAGAGGTCGACGTCGCCGACGCGATCGAGTTCCTCGTCGTCGGCTACTCCGGTTTGACAATTGCAGAAGCCGATTTTCGGCCGCAGATAGACATTTACCTCAACCCCGCAATCGGCTGCCTTGCATTGATAAGCCCATCCCTGTCCCCACTGGTCGATGGGGAACGGCCACGCGGCATCGGTCCATTCCGGCTGACTGGACATTCCGCCCGACGACATCCCGCCAAGAGACGTGCGCTGCCCATCCATCGGTGGTTTTGTGACCAGGTAGGCGCCAAAGCCACCGACCACGGCGGCAACCACGGCGGCGGTTACGATCGACTTGTTCATGATCGTCCTTCAGCAGCTGCAAAGACTTACCGCAGGAAGAAAGGCCGCATAAACGCGGAACTCCCAACACGCCAGTTCGGACTTCCGTTGGTCACAACGCACCATCCTGCCTAGTGGTTCGTTTCATCTTAACACGATGGCGTGGTTTGACCAACGGACGCTTCTCGTTTGGAGTTCCGCCTTTAGGGCCCTTTAGGGCGGCTTCGCCGCGGGCGCTTCGCCGTAGGCGGCTCTTCAAACACTTACCGGGCCCAATTGTGCGAAAGGGCGGACACAAGGTCCGCCCCTAAGATCATGCCTGCGACAAATCGCGTTTACCACCAACTGGGTTTCTTTTCCGGCGGATACACCGGCACCGCCGGAATAAAGCCGTTTCGGTTTGGCATTTGGACCTTCGGCAGAGTCTTTTCGTCCATGACGTCGTTCTCGCCGATGATGCCGTTGCGATAGAGCAGGAATGCGGTCGCGGCGTATACTTCATCGTGGGTGAGCGATCCCGGCTTGGGGACCGGCATGGCGCGGTTGATATAGTCCCACGCGATCGTCGCATACGGGTAGTAGGCGATGCTGTCCCGATCCTCGGGTTTGAACGGGCCGCGGAAAGGTTGGCCGGGCTTGCCCAACACCAGACGCCGGAGCACCCCACTTTCTCCATTCTTCCCGTGGCATACCTCGCATCGCTTGGCATAGAGCACCGCGCCTTCCTTGGCGGTCCCCTTCCCGGCAGGAAGTGCTTCCCCCCCAGGGCCGATCAAGAAGTCAAAGCTCTTGATTTCTTCCTGACTCAGTGGCGTTCCCACATTAAAACGGGGCGACTGCGCGAGCCCCGTCGCCGGGGCCGCCAGGATCATCGCGGACGCGATCAGACTAAGCGAACATCGCATTGGTTATCCTCCCATCGCGTGCAATCTTCCAGGGTTGGATCATGTTGGTGTGAATGGAACGTATGGGCTTGTTCATTTCCTTTTCGGGGACGCCCCAGTGCGTGTACAGCTCCTTTTGCGTGGGCTGGACTTCACCCTGATCATCGGTGCAACGGGACATGATCACGGTCTCTTCGCCGTTCCAGGCCCAGTCGAAGGTAAAGCGGGTATGCGCCTTTGTATGCACCGGAATCTGAAGCGTCGCTTCCTTCCAGGTCTTGCCACCGTCCGTGGATACATCAACCTTGGCGATCTTGCCGCCGCCGGACCAAGCCAAGCCGGTGATCTGGACATATCCCTTGGTCAGCGTCATCACGTCTGCCGACGGCCGGGTAATCACCGATTTCGGCCCCTCCTCAAAATGGTACCAGCGCGATTTGTCGCCGAGATCATCTCGCGGGATTGAGTGATTCATGGCTTCATTAAAAGTGTGGTAGGGCTGGTCCACCACCTTGATATGGCTCAGGTACTTCACGCTGAAGGGCGCTTCGAAGCCGGGGACGAACAGCCGTATCGGGTAACCCTGCTCGACACGCAACGGCTCGCCATTTTGGCCATAGGCCACGAAAACGTCGTCCAGGGCCTTTCCCAGCGGAAGGGTGTGAGAAAACTTGCCCGGGTCCGCGCCTTCCGAAATCAGCCAGCTCGCCTCTTTTTTCACACCAACTTCGTTCAACAACACCGAAAGCGGCACGCCAGTCCATTCGCTGCAACTGCTCATGCCGTGTACGTACTGGACCGGCGGCCCCATGTTGGCATTGCCGGTATGATGGATCGTGGGTGAGCTGTTGGCGTGGCACTCAAGGAAATGAACCCGGGATACGGAAGGCAGGCGCTTGAGATCGTCCATGCTGAAGCTCATAGGACGATCCACCATGCCATGGATCGTGAGGCGATGGTTCGCCGCATCGATTTCGGGGAAGTGGGAGGAGTGCTGTTGCACGAAGTGAAGGTGGGACGGCGTGATGATTCCACCGTAATCCTGAAACGGAGTATAGAACGTGATGTGATCAACACTCATTCTCACCCCGCGGCGCAACGGTACGCCTCGGCGCAAGTGTTCGGCGGGGCCGTGGGTATCCTTGGCCGTCTGGCCTACCGCGGCCAAGTTCGCACCTAAGCCTGCTCCTACGCCCACACCAGCCACTGCAGCAGCTTGTTTCAGGAACCGTCTCCGGCCCGATCCATTGGAACCCATGATAGCGTCTCCCGTGATCCCGAGTTTTGGAGTTTTCGATTTGGGCTTCGAGCTTCAGCTTTGCTTTAGCCCGAATGTCTTCGCCAATTAACTTTATAGTGTTCCGTAAAATCGCCAGCGTGTCAACCGGCGGTGTCCGATGTGCGGTGTCTGATGAGACCGATCACAGGCCGGATATGTAGCGCGCCATCGCGTCCCGTTCGGCGGGCGACAACGCCTTCATGATGTTTACCATGTCGCCATTGTTCATCCGCTCCCCTTCGGCAAAGCGGCGCATCGCCTCGACCAGATAGTCGTAGGTTTGGCCAGCCAGCCGCGGCCCCGGCAGACCTCCGACGAAGTTCTGCTGATGGCAAATCTGGCATACAGCAGCTCCGGCGGGCGGAGGCGCGGCGGCGACAGTGGTGGTCCGCGCCGGCCAGCTCTTTTTCGAGAACGCAGCCGCCGCAGCCGTCAGCTCATCGGGCGTGAGGGCTGTTGCCATCCACTCCATGACATCGTTGCCTCGAACTCCAGCTCGGAAGTCATGCAGTTGCTTTGCGAGATAATTTTCCTGCAGACCCCAGATGATCGGAGTGACCCCACTTCTGGGCACACCGTTAGCACCGTGGCATGTATTGCAAACCAGCAGTTTGGCGCCAAGGATGGCCTCGGCCTCAGCGGTATTTCCCGGCGAGGCCACCGGTGGCACCTCAGGGATATGCGCCGGCGCGGCCATTGCGCCCCTGTCAGCGGCAGTTCCCAGCGCGGCCAAAACGACCAGAACGCCGAATACAGTCGGAAAGTGATTGTTGATCATTTTACGCTGCCCTTGTTCGAGTACCCGCGACCCCATGACGCGACCAACGCGCTGGAACCGCTCTAAGCATGCCGCAGTCAGGCTTCTGGCGCAAGATGGCGCGGCACCAAATGGCGCGGCATCAAAGAACGTAGGGCGCAATCGCTTTATTGCGCCGGCGGCCTTTCAGGTGTCTGCCTTTCGGCGGGTGGCACTGGTAAAAAAATTAACGCGACCGATGGCCGCCGGTTCCTGCGGATCGCATTGGATCGAGCGGCGTACGACGATAAAGATTGCCGATGGTGCAGCGCAACGCAAATTCCGGCAGCTCGAGAACGTCTGCGGGGTGCTCCAGCGTAACCGGCTCCCACTCGCTTCGGCGAGCATGAATCTGCAGCCATGTCCGTCGACTGTCGATGACAAGGCAGTAGAGATTGTCGGGGTGCTGCTTGTAGCGCCGCAGTTTTTGCGCGATGAGGCTTTTCGTGTTGGAGGGAGAAAGCACCTCTGCGACGAGCAGGAAACGTTCGGCGTAAACTTGGTAGCCCGCTATTCCGGGAATAACGATGACATCGGGTTCCGGTTGGAAATTCGTAACGCCAGGCACCCGCAGACCACTCTCATTGAGCACGAGCATGTCGAGCCCCTGGACTGCGAATGCCTTCTCCAGAACGTCGCGGAGGTTGAGCGCAATGACTTGGTGCACCTGTGTGGGCGGGTTCATCATGACGGCAACCCCCTCGATGAGCTGCCAGCGCTCGTCCTTTGGCCGATGTTTCAGAAACGCCAGGAACTCGCCAGCCTGCATGTCTCCTGGGAAAGCGCGAGCGGGTGCGGCCATGTCCTTCTCCTCGGCGCCCCTATAGCACGAAGTGGCCATGACCGCGATGGCGGCCCCACGCGAGAATATTGCGGAAGCTGACCGGCAGCGCGTCGGGCCCAATTGTTTAATTGCGCCGACCGCCTTCCAAAATACACGTAGCGGCGCAATAAAGCGATTGCGCCCTACAAACCTTCGTGCGCATTCGGGCCGCCGCGATCACCCCAGCACTGACTTCACCCGTGCCGGTGTCAGCGGCAGGTCGCGCAGGCGTTTGCCGGTCGCGGCCGCGAATGCATTGGCGATCGCGGCGGCAACCGGACCCTGTGCGGCCTCGCCGGCGCCGAGCGATCTCTGCTCCGGTTGATTGATCAGTTCGATCTCGACCACCGGCACATCCGGCATGGTGAGGATCGGATAAGTGTCCCAGTCACGCGACCTTATCTCGGTCGCATCGAACTTGACTTGCTCCATCAGCGTCCAGCTCGTCGACTGGATAATGCCGCCTTCGATCTGGTTGACGAGGCCGTCCGGATTGATGATCAGCCCGGCATCGACCGCCGCATAGACGCGTGGCACCGCGACACGTCCGCTCGCGCGGTCGACTTCAACATCGGCAATCACCGCCACATAGGTGGCGAGGTTCTTGTATTGCGCAAAGCCGATGCCGCGCCCCCTGCGGCCATCACCGAGCTCGCCGGGTTTCCACCCCGCCTTCTTCGCCGCCGCCTCGATGACGGCGCGCGCGCGCTCGTTCTTGAGATGCGCAAGACGGAACGCGACCGGATCCGCATTGGCCAGCAGTGCCAGTTCGTCCATGAAGGATTCCATCGCGAACACGTTGGCATAGGCGCCGAGCGTGCGCAGCGCCGACACGCGCAACGGCATATCCTTGATCAAGTGATTGACGATGCGCTGGCGCGGGAAATCGTAGAGCGGCACCGCATTACGATCGCCGCCGCCGGCCGGCTGCGGCTGCATGCGGGGCGGTGAGTGACGCTGCGGCTCGGCAAGATACCAGCTCGCAAGAAGGTTGTTGCCGCCCGGTTCGCTCGGCCGCATCGAGTGGGTGTTGCTCCACAGTTCGTAATTCCAGTCGGCGATGCGGCCTGCAGGTGACAGCCCCGCCTTCATCTTCATCACCATGGCGGCGCCGTACGGCTCCCACGTAAACTCGTCGGCCCGCATCCACTGCACGCGCACCGGCCGCCCGCCGGCCGCCCGCGCCAGCAGCGCGGCGTCGAGCGCCACGTCGTCCGCCGCATTGTGGCCGTAACAGCCGGCACCTTCGGTGTGGATGCAGTGAATGTTCGCCGCCGGCATTTTCAGCGCCATGGCGAGATTGCCGCGCAGCGGGAAGACACCCTGGCTGTGGGTCCAGACCGTCATCTTGCCGTCGCGCAACTGGGCAACCGCGCAGGACGGCCCGAGCGCTGCATGCGCCATGTAGGGCTTGCGATAGGTCGCCTCGACGAATTTCACGCCGTCGGCAAGCGGCGTCTGCTTCTCGTTCACGACCTTGTCCTCGGTGGGGAGCGCCAGCAGGTGATCGTAGATATGGGCCTCATCCGGAAGCGGCGGGCCCGCCACCCACCTCGCGCTGTCGGCCAGCACCAGGCTCGCTTTGATCGCCTGCTCCTCGCGCTCGGCAATCACGCCGAGGAAGCTGCCGTCGCGCACCACCGCGACCACGCCCGGCATCGCCTTGATACGCGCATGATCGAATCCATCGGCCTTCGCTCCGGAGCCGAGCGGTCGCGCGATCCTGTTTTGGTGCATTTCGCGCTCGGCAATCATGCCGACCAAGCTTGAGTCACGCACCACCGTGACCCCAGCCACCACCGTTGTGGGCCGCACGTCTTCGAAGCCTTCGAGCTTGGCGCCGTAGACCGGCGGCCGCACGATCCGGCCGTGCAGCATTCCGGGCAGCCGCAGGTCCTGCACATAGGCGGCACCGCCCGTGACCTTTGCGGGTATGTCACGCCGCGCGATCGGCTTGCCGACGATGCGGTGCGCCGAAGCGGGCTTCGGCCGCACTTGCGCGGTTGCCTCGCGATGCAGATCGGCCGCAGCGGCAAGCTCGCCATAGCGGAGCGTGCGGCCATCAGGCGCGGAGATGACCCCCTCGGCTATGCGCAGCGCCGCCGCATCGGCGCCGAGGCGTTTTGCCGCAACCTCAAGAAGGATGGCACGCACTTGCGCGCCGGCAAGCCGCAACGCGACGCCGCTGTTCTCGATCGAATTGCTGCCGGCGGTCACGCCTTCGTTCGGCGCCTTCTCGGTGTCGCCCGAAATCATCGCAATCCGGCCAAGCGGCAAGTCGAGTTCCTCCGCCGCGATCTGCGCCAACGCAGTCACGATGCCCTGGCCGATTTCGACCTTGCCGGTACAGACCGTGGCATTGCCGTCACTGCCGATGCGAATCCAGGCGTCAAGCATGCGGTTGTCGTTGAGGCTGCCCGGAAGTCGCGCCGGCTGTTGCGCGGCAGCCGGCTGGGCGGCGGCGAGCCGCGGAGCCAACGTGAAGGCCACCGTGATGCCGCCGAGCCCGGCGGTGAAGTCGCGCCGTGAGATCGCGTTCATCAGATCCTCCCACCCCTTTGCGCCGCCTTCAAGACCGCGCGGACAATGCGGTTATGCACGCCGCAACGGCACAGGTTCCCGGCAAGCCCCTGCCGCACCTCCGCCTCGCTCGGCTGCGGATTGTGGTCGAGCAGCGCCTTCGCCGTCATCATAAATCCGGGGATGCAGTAGCCGCACTGCGCCGCCTGCTCGGCCATAAACGCCGCCTGGAGTGGATGCGGGCGTTCGGTCGTGCCGAGGCCTTCAAGCGTGGTGACCTCGGCTTGGCCGAGCGTTTCGATGGTCGTCACACAAGAGCGCGCCGGTTTGCCATCGACCAGCACCGTGCAGGCGCCGCATTGGGCAATTCCGCAGCCGAACTTGGCGGCATTGAGACCTAGATCGTTGCGCAGCACGTAGAGCAGCGGCGTATCCGGCTCAGCCGGCACGCTGTGCATCGCGCCATTCACCTTGATATTGATGGCCATAAGAGAACTCCCGACGGGCGCTGTGGGGGACGGTGGCGTATCTTGCTCTGCCACTTGCGCCGTGTCGAGGCCCCAATCCGGTTTCCGAACGACCCCCCGAACTCAAGCGCCTTGCGGTTGAGATTTTCCCAATCCTTGGCCCGCATCATAGCCTGGCGGGTCGATGCTGGCCCCCCTGTTCCTCCAAACGAGAGCGCGCCAACGCGATGTGGTCGGCAGTAAATGATGCGGTCGGCAGTAAATATTGCATGCTTGCGTAAGTGACTGGAACCCGCAGGTGGTTCGCCTGCTCTTCCAGCCGATCAAGTTGCACATGCATGCTTTCGGCGCCCTGCGCGGCAGAACCGGCATTCAATTCGTCCTCCAAGAACCGCAATTCTCCGTAGAGGCGCTCGATCTTGCGGCGCATCATCCATCCGTAGATGGTCGGCACGAACCGGAGCACCGGATAGAGCACGCCAATGATCGGAATAAGCAGCACCAGCAACCGTGCGACCAACGAGGCCATCCAAAATTCATTCAATCTCAGCCCTCGCAATTCGCTACGAGCGAATATCCATAAGGGTTCGTAGAATAGCGTACCAAGCGACTCGATATCGGGTGCTTCGGCCTCGGAAGTCGTACCGCCCTGAATCAGCGCAATGTCAACGCCTGAATGCGAGTCGCGTAGCATTGCCAGATTTTGTAATGCGCCGTCGGTCGGCATGAGCCGAAGCTGAACTCCTGCGCGGGCAAGAATGGCCTGATAGCGCTTGCCGATCTCTTGATAGGCGCCCCCTTCGGCGCCAGTCGCCGTGACAATGCGCCGGGGCGGCATCGTGCGCCCCATGACGAAGGCCCCCGCGACGAGTTAAAGTGGCGACTGCGATGACCAAAAACGGCCAGCGCACCCGTATGGTTTCCTGGAGGGACATCCCGCCTCGTTTATGGGTTGATCACTTGATGTGCGGAATCCGGCCAAAGCCCGCGCGCGTAGGCAATGAGCGCATCACTGATGAATTCCGGCTGTTCCGCAATCGCGGCGTGGCTGCTGTTGGGAATGATCACGACCGTAACGCGGTCACCCAAGGCGCGCTTGAATTCATGCGCATCCTCGACATGAGCGAGCGGATCATGGTCTGGTTGCAGATAGAGGATCGTTGCGCTCCCGGCCGCATAGTCGGCCTCACGCGAGGTCCGATCGCCGGCGATCCGCTGCGCTGCCAGCACCTCCGGGTGCCAGCCCACAAGCCATGATCGTGCGTCATTGCCGGGCGCAAAAAACGCAAACTGCAAGGCCTTGAGGCGGTCCGCATCGGGTAGCGCCGGATTGGCGCTGGCCTTGATGGCTTCACGCACGACAGGCGGGCTTGGGGCGTGGCCCACATTGGCGGCGACCAGGGAGACCGCACGCACGAGATCGGGCCGGTCGGTTGCGAGCATGCGCGCCACCCGGTTTCCGAACGCATGGCCGACCACGAAGGCCGAACCATTGCGGTCATGTTCAATGACAGCGCCGATATCGCCCGCCAGGTCCTTAAGATCGATGCCCGTCATCGGACCACGGCTTCGTCCGATGCCACGCGGCTGCGGCCGCAACACGCGATATCCACCCGATGCCAGGCTTTCCGCAATGAGATCAAAATCCGAAGCGCCACGCCCGAGCGATGGCAGGAGCACGATGGTGTGTCCGCGCCCCTGTGCCAGAACCTCGAGTTCGACATTCCCATGTGGAACGATTGTGGGCGTGACGATCGGGTTCATCGCCGTCACTTCAACCGGTCCGCGACCTTGTCGCATAACGCTCCTCCGCGCCCTGATGGTTGCCCCTCCATCAATCAGCGAAAGCACGCCACGGCGTCAAGGCACCTCACTCGGTATCATTACTCGGGGTCGTCTGCATCCAAGGCTGCTCAACTGGCTGCTCGCAAATCCCATCGCAACAATGCGCGATGCCCTGGCCACCGCATTCCGGGCAAGGGATAAAATCCGGGTCTGTTTGTTCCGGGGTCAAGTTGGCGCGGCGCGCCCGGACAAAACCGGGCCGTTCCGTCCACCGGCAGTTTTCACACAGCATTTGCGCCTCCCTTGCCGGGAGCAGCAAATCTGATTCTGTGCGGTGAGAAAAGGCGCCGTAGCCCGGATGAAGCGGCAAAATCGCATTCCATATGCGCTTCTGACGCACAATCCGGGAAACTGCTGTACGGGGAAAATAGCCAATATAATACGGGGATGGCCTGCACCCGGGCAGCCCCGGATTGCGCCACATTTGCGCATAGCGCAAATGCCGCTTCACCCGGGCGACCGGCGACGCTTATCAAATCGCCTGGCGATCGAGCCCCTTGGCGCTGATCAGCTCGCCAATCCGCTTGCGGGCGTAGAACATACGGGTCTTTACCGTATTGACCGGCACCCCGATGATCTCAACGACCTCATCGATCGTCTTGCCATGATAATAGACGAGGTCGACGATTTCGCGATGGGCTGGCGACAACTGGGTGAGGCACTCCTGCAGCAACGAAGTCTGTTGCTTCTTTTGCATGCTGACTTCCGGATTGTCGGACGGGTCCTCGATGAATTCAGCGACTTCTTCATCGAGTTCCTCGGTGGAACGCCGACGCAGCACGGAAAGGGCCTTGTTGCGCGCCATCGCAAGCAGCCAGGTAGATACCTTGGAGCGAGCCTCAAACCGCTCAGCCTGCCGCCAAACGTCGAAGAAAACCTCGCTCACCATATCCTCCGCCAACGCTTCGTCGTTTAGAAACCGAAGCGCAAAGCGGTAAACGCGTACATTGTGGCGACCATAAAGCGTCTGAAGAGCACGCTTATCACCCTGCGCAATCGAGGCAATCAGCGCCTCGTCCGTCGTCTCATGAGTGACGTCCCGGTTCAGGATCGCAGAAGTGGCAGATACCGTTTGGCTATACTGCATGGGTCCCCTCCTCGGCACTTGCTGCCCGAGGTACAAGTTAACGATTATCGAATTAGCAACACCGCGTTTCGCGACGATTGCTCGCCCAAGGAAAATGGTTACGTGGGCGGCCCAATTGTTTCTTGGCACCGGCGGTGAAGAAACAATTGGTATGGCGCCGGATCAGTGGCCCATGCAATGAAGACGACGGGCAGCCGCCGATTCCGACATCCACGGAAGAAAAATGTCTTGCACGAAAGAAAAAATGTCTCGCGCGAGGTCGCGGGGAGACCCAAAGGCCCCTCCCCTGAGGTTCCTCTGGAATGGCGGTAAAATCGTCTTCCCGCGCTTGCGGGAGACCTCCTGCCTGCTTTCGCCAATTCCGAAGCTGGCCGTGTCCTGGCCAAAGACCTATCACATGGAGGATCGCATAGAGCCGTCTTGGAACGACTTCTTTGATGGGACTGCCAGAAAGGCTATGGTGTAACAATTGCTTAGACAGTCATGACCAAACGCTTGGGCCGCACCCCGGCTATCCGAGGCGACCAAATGAGACGCATGCGACAACGCTTATCCACACTGAGAACGGGAGTCATGATTTTTACGCTCTCTATTATTGTATTTTCTTGTTTACTTTCGATCAGGGGCACAGCCGAAGCTCGGGAATTTCGCGCCGCCGATATCCAGGACCAGGACTATCTTACCGTCCGGGCCCTCCGCTTCATGGACCAGCTGGTCACGGAACGAACGGGCGGGCGCCATCGCATCCGTGTGTTCCATTCCCGGCAACTGGGCGAAGAAAGCCAAACGCTCGAACAGACGCGTGTCGGCGCCATCGACATCAACCGCATCAATGTGGCGGCCATCGGCAATGCGGTTCCGAGCCTCAACGCCCTTGCCTTGCCGTTTCTGTTTCGGTCCGACGATCATCTGTACAAAGTCATCGACGGAACGATCGGTGAGGACATACTCGACGCCCTTGAACCAAGCGGCTTCATCGGGCTGACGTTCTATGACTCGGGCGCGCGCTCGATCTATACAGTCAACAAGCCAGTGCGGACATTGGATGATCTCAAAGGGCTCCGAATTCGCGTGCAGCAATCCGACTTGATGGAGCAGATGGTGCGGGCGCTCGGGGCTGAGCCGGTTGGTATTGCGTTCGGACAAGTGCTCACGGCGCTCCAGACCAAGCTCATCGATGGTGCAGAGAACAACTGGCCATCCTATGTAACGACCGGCCACCACAAGATCGCGCGCTACTACACTGTAACGCGCCATACGATGGCACCGGAGGTCGTAATCATGTCGCCCAGGGCCTGGAGCGAACTTTCCCCGGAGGACCGCATCATCTTTCGCAGCGCTGCCCGCGAGTCGGCCAAGTACATGCGCGAGCAATGGCAGAGCTGGGAGGTCCGCACCGAAAAGGAGGCCGTCGATGCCGGCTCCACCGTCGTCAAAACGTTCGACCGAACCGCTTTCGAAGATGCGACCAGGGCACTACGCGATGCGGCGCGCGCCGATCCGATACTTGGACCATTGATCACACGTATCGAAGCCGTTCACTAGCGCCGGTTTAGTAGAGGCCGAGTTGCAGCAAAACGCACCATCAGGCGACAACGCGGCACCGGGGCCTCGGCTCTATCGCTTCCTTGAAGCATTGCGCGTGTTGCCGATCCGCTCCCGCATCCTGGTGATTGCGGCACTCAATATTATCGTAGCGGTGATTTTTGCAGCCGTCATCTGGGACGGCGCGCAGGATTTGACCTCGGCACGCAATGATCTTCGGCTGACCCGCGATTCCGATCGATTGCTGACTGAAGTCGGAAGCCAGATTGAGCGTCTGCAAGGGCTCATTCATCGCTATATTGCCCAGCCGAACGCAGACCTGCTCAACGAAATCACGGAATTGCGCGAAACTGTGTTCGTCGCATTGGTCAACCGGGCCGCGGTTGATCCAATTCTTTCATCGCCGTCCGCCGGCCTGTTGCAATCGACGGAGCGATTTGTTGCCGGATTTACCGACTTGCGCGCAATTGAGACCCGGATCACGGCCAGCTATGAGAATCAAGTCCTCAAACCAGCCGAGGAAATGGCCGGACTCTATGCGATCGTCGAGGACGTCACCAAGGAACGCAACAGCCTGATCTGGCCCGCCCTCAACAAATCACGAGAAGCCTTCTCGAGAACGCTGGTCTTGACCAACATTTTCTATCTGACGCCGACGGCGGCGACGGCTGACGAGGTAACCAAGAACCTCGAAAGCATCGAGGGAACGATCCCGGTGATGATGGATCTCACCGACAGCGACCTGCAACGCGGCGCGCTCGGCGCGCTCGGCTACCGAGCCGTATCGTGGAGGCTCGGCATCGTAAACCTGGCCGAGAGCTTCGCAAGCCGCGCTCGGGTGTTGCGCGATGCGATCGACGGCAATCAACAGGCCATGTCCGGCGCGATCGACCGCCTCTCAGAGAACATGCGGGCTCGGGAACGCCTCGCCTATGCGCGATTCGAAGCGACACTCAATGAAGTCTATGTCCGTATTGGGCTAATCGCAGCGTTCGCCTTGTCGATTGCGGTGATGATCGGATTGGCGATTGCCGGAAGCATCGTTCGCCCGCTTCGCGACCTGATGATGGGCATGCGCTCGATCGTCTCGGGCGACTATACCCACCCGGTGCGCGACGTTAAGGCACATGATGAAATTGGCGTCATGGCGCGCGCGCTGGAAGTCTTTCGCGGCAATGCAATTGCCCGCCAGCAGGCGGAGGAGCAGCTCAAGGCCTCCAAGGAGCACGCCGAACGGGCATTGCGTGAACTGCAGGAAGCGCAACAAAGCTTGATCGAAGCCGAGAAACTGGCTGCTCTCGGCGGCCTCGTCGCCGGCGTCGCGCACGAAGTCAACAATCCGGTAGGCATCAGTCTTACCGTCGCCTCCAGCTTCGCCCGGCGCTGCGATGCGTTTTCCGCCGCCATCCGCGACGGGTCCATACGGCGATCGAAGCTTGACGAATTCATCGCCGGCAGCCATGAAGCCGCCAAGCAGCTGGTCGCCAATCTCAATCGTGCGGCTGACCTGATCCAATCGTTCAAACAGGTTGCGGTCGACCGTAGCCACGCTGAGCGCCGGCCATTCGATCTTCGGGAAGCCACCGAGCAGATTCTCGTAAGCGTGCGACCCGCGCTCAAGCGATCGCCCGTGACACTTTCAGTTGATATTCCCCCCGGTATACAAATGGACAGCTATCCGGGCCCCTATGGTCAGGTTCTTACAAATCTTGTGCTCAACGCCATCGCCCACGGCTTCCCCAACCGGGATAGCGGCTCGATGCGCATTGAGGCCTCTCGTCGTGGCGACGATCAGGTTGACCTCAAGTTCGTGGATGACGGTGTGGGGATGAGCGAAGAAATCCAGCGCCGAGCGTTCGAGCCGTTTTTCACGACGCGCCGCAATCGCGGCGGGACGGGCCTTGGCCTTCATATCGTCTATAATCTCATTACCCGCCAACTGGGTGGGCGGGTGCGCCTCGAATCGGCGCCGGACCACGGCACGACATTCACAATCACGCTACCGCTTGTTGCCCCGAAGGATAAATTCACGAATACGCCCCAAATGGCCTTGAATGCAGAATCGATATGACCGACGAAAATGATTTCATCCAGGTAATTGACGACGACGCAACTGCGCTCGACGAGGCGCCGTTGCCGGCCTGGAAAGTGGCCGTCATCGACGACGACCCCGCCGTGCACGACGGCACGCGGTTCGCGCTCTTCGACTACAGTCTCAATGGCCAGGGCGTCGAACTGCTGTCGGCCTATTCGGCGGAGGAAGGGTGCGAGCTTCTGCGGCAAACACCCGATGTGGCGGTCGTGTTGCTCGACGTCGTAATGGAAACCGACAATGCCGGCCTGGCGCTGGTCGACTACATCCGCACGCAACTCAAGAACGAAACCGTCCGCATTATTTTGCGCACCGGCCAGCCCGGGCAGGCACCTGAGCGTCGCGTGATCGTCGACTATGACATCAACGACTACAAGGCCAAGACCGAGCTCACCGCCGACAAGCTTTTCACCGCCCTGACGGCGGCGCTGCGCAGCTACCAGCAGCTGCAGCGCCTGGTCGAAACGAGGCGTGGACTGGAAATGATCATCGAAGGCGCTTCAGCGCTATACGATTTCAAATCCATGCAGCGATTGGCCGAGGGCGTGCTGACGCAGATTGCTTCCCTGCTCAAGGTCGACTGCGGCGGCATTCTGGTGCTGCGGGAGGGCGACACGGCACCGGGAAAATTCGCCATCCTGGCCGGCTCGGGATGCTATCGCCGGTTTGCCGGAATCTCCGACGCGGGCGCCCTGGAGCCCTTGTTGATGCAGGCCGTGCAACATGCCTTCCTGCGCCGCGGCCATGAGTTCCAGCCCAAAATTTCCGCCCTCTATATCCGCACCGCAACGGCACGCGAGGTCGTCGTCGTGATGGAGACACCGAGGCCCTTGACCGCCACCGACCGGTCGCTGGTCGAACTTTTCTGCAGCCGGCTCTCGGTCGCATTCGACAATGTAGTTCTCTACGAGCAACTACACGAAGCCAACGTGCGCCTGGAAGAGCGGGTGCGCGAGCGCACACGTGCATTGACGCAGGCCAATTCGCGTCTCGCTTCGCAACGAACCTTGCTGCGCCAAGCCAATGCCTTCAAAAACGAAATCCTCGGCACCGTTGCCCACGACCTCAAGAATCCCCTCGGCGTCATTTCGGGACGCGCCGAAATGCTCAGCGAATTCGCCGCCATAACACCGGTTCCGGTCGAGCGCCTGCAAGATCAGCTGGGCCACATCCGAAATTCCACCCGGCAATTGACCACAATGGTCAATGATCTCATTTCGGATGCCATGATGGACGCACACGACATTGCGATCCGCAACGAGCCGGTCGATCTCGTGAGCATGCTCGGCGATATCGTCGCATCGAACCGCGGCCCAGCCGACAAGAAAGGACAAACGCTCAATCTCATCTCGCCGCCGCATCAAATGTGGAACTGTGATCCTGACCGGATGCGTGAGGCCGTCGACAATCTGGTGAGTAATGCGATCAAGTACAGCCCGCCGGGCGGCCATATCGATCTTTCGCTGGCAGTCGAGCCGAACCGTGCCGAAATCAAGGTACGGGACGACGGAGCGGGCCTGTCGCAAGATGACTTGTCGCGGCTGTTCGGCCGCTTCCAGCGGCTGTCGGCACGACCAACGGCGGGTGAAAGCTCCACTGGCCTCGGACTCTCGATCGTCAAACGCATAGTCGAGCTTCATGGAGGCAATGTCGAAGCAGCAAGCGATGGACAAGGCCGCGGCTCGATCTTCACGATCCATTTACCGGTGGCGCCGCCATGACCACATCGCGCACCCAGCACATCATCGTGGTCGATGACGAGGCCCCGGCCCGCGAAATGGTCGGCGATTATCTGCGCCTCCACGGCTTCGAGGTCACGTTGTGCGACGGCGGCGCGAGCCTGCGCCGGGCTATATCGGGCCGGATGCCCGATCTAATCGTACTCGACCTCAACATGCCGGAAGAGGACGGCCTTTCGATCGTGCGCGACCTCAAGCAGCAATCGGCCGTTCCGATCATCATGCTCACCGCCACGGCCAGCGCGATCGACCGCGTGGTCGGCCTCGAACTGGGTGCTGATGATTACCTGGCAAAGCCCTGCGAACTGCGTGAGCTCCTTGCCCGCGTGCGTTCCGTGCTGCGCCGGAGCGTGCAGGCGGTCCCACCTGCTCCGGTGCAAGCCGACAAGGCGACGATTCGCTTCGGAACGAAATGGCTCGACATCGATGCCCAGGCGCTGCGTGATGAGGCCGGCAACGAGCATCCGCTGGCAACGTCCGAATTCGCTTTGCTGAAGGCATTTGCGGAGAACCCCAAGAAAGTGCTCACGCGCGAACGCCTTCTCGATCTCGCCGAAGCGCGCGACCGCGAAGCCTTCGACCGGGCGATCGACGTGCGGATTACGCGGATCAGGCGTAAGATCGAACCTGATCCGGCCCATCCGTCGGTGATCCGCACGGTGCGTGGTGCAGGATATCTGTTCTCGCCGGACGGCAGCGAGAATTAGGGGCGAGCATCAGGGGCAGGCGTCAGGGGCATGGAACGGTCATTCAAAAAGGAAGTCGAAGCGCTCCGCCTCGGCGCCGGCGAAACCTTTCGCGGCGAAGGCATCCTGGCGGTCACCAAGGCGCTGCTGCAGTCCGGCGTGAGCTACGTCGGCGGCTACCAGGGCGCGCCGGTGTCGCATCTGCTCGACGTCATGGTGGAAGCCGAGGATCTGCTTGGCGATCTCGGTGTACACGTCGAAACCTGCACCAACGAAGCGTCCGCCGCCGCCATGCTCGGCGCCTCGATCAATTATCCATTGCGCGGCGCCGTGACCTGGAAGTCGATCGTCGGCACCAATGTGGCAGCCGACGCGCTGTCAAACCTGGCGTCGCCCGGCGTGCTCGGCGGAGCGCTGATCATCATCGGCGAGGACTACGGCGAGGGAGCGAGCGTCATACAGGAGCGCTCCTATGCCTATGCGATGAAATCCTCGATGTGGCTCCTGGATCCGCGCCCCGATCTCCCGACAATCGTTCGCATGGTGGAGAAAGGTTTCGAGCTCTCCGAAGCAAGCCATGCCCCCGTCATGCTGGAGTTGCGCATCCGCGCCTGTCATGTGACCGGCTCGTTCACCGCCAAAGACAATCGTCGCGCACCTTTTTCGGGCATCAATCGTATATCGGGCCCGGCACGCTTCAATTACGCTCGGCTTGCCCATCCTCCGCTCACTTTCGTGCAAGAACGCCTGAAGGTGGAGGATCGCCTGCCCGCCGCGCTCGCATTCATCCGCAATGAGAAACTCAACGAAATCCTGGCCGGCGACCTTGACGATGTCGGCATCATCGCGATGGGCGGGCTCACCTCAGGCGTGCTGCGCGCGCTCCTGCGCCTCGATCTCGCCGATCTTTATGGCGCGACCCGCGTTCCCATCCTGGTGCTCAATGCCGTCTACCCGCTGGTGCCGGAAGAGATTCGCACATTCTGCGCCGGCAAGCGCGCGGTGCTGGTCGTCGAGGAAGGTTCGCCCGACTACATCGAACAGCAGGTCAATGTCGAATTGCGCCGCGCCGACATCAAGACACGCGTGTTCGGCAAGGGTGCGCTGCCCAAGACCGGCGAATACACTTCCGATGTGTTGCTCGGCGGGCTCGCACGTTTCCTGAGCGAAATGGCGCCTCGCGGCATCGACGCCAATGCGCTCGTGGAACGCGTAACCGTGGTCCTGGAACACAAGACTAAGGCCGCACAGGTGGTCGGCGAACTGCCGCCGCGCCCGCCAAACTTCTGCACGGGTTGTCCGGAACGACCGGTGTTTGCCGCCATCAAGCTGATGCAGCGCGAACTCGGGCCGACCCACATCAGCGGCGACATCGGCTGCCACGCATTCGCAACTTTCGCGCCGTTTGGCCTCGGCAATTCGATCCTCGGCTACGGCATGTCGCTGGCGAGCGCCGCCGCCGTCGGTCCCAACCTCGATCGCCGCCCTATTGCGATCATGGGAGACGGTGGCTTCTGGCACAATGGTCTCATCACCGGGGTGACGTCGAACCTGTTCAACAAAGGCGACGGCATCTTGATCGTGATGCAGAACGGATACGCGTCGGCGACCGGTTTGCAATATGTGCCGTCGAGCAAGGCCGGCCGCCAGGGCGCAGCGCCCGGCATGGACATCGAGAATACCTTGCGCTCGCTCGGAGCCAAGTGGGTGCGCAAGGTGCGTACCTATTCGGTTGCCAAGATGACGGCGACACTCAAGGAGGCGATGCAGACCGCAGAGCGCGGCCTCAAAATCATCATTGCGGACGGCGAATGCCAGCTTGCGCGCCAACGGCGGGTGCGTGCGGAGGATGCCGAGAGGCTCAAGCGCGGCGCCCGCGTGGTGAAGACCCGCTTCGGTGTCGATGACGAAATCTGCACGGGCGATCATTCCTGTATTCGCTTGTCGGGCTGCCCATCGCTGACGGTCAAACCCAATCCCGATCCGCTGCGCACCGATCCGGTTGCAACCGTCATTGAAAGTTGCGTCGGTTGCGGGCTGTGCGGCGAAGTAGCCCACGCGGCCGTGCTATGCCCGTCGTTCTATCGCGCCGACGTCGTTCGCAATCCGACCATCTGGGACCGCGCGGTTTTCCGAACTCGCCGCGCATTCATCAAATTATTGAGCGGCACTGCGACCGCTTCACTCGTGCCTACCGCAGGCCCATCGCCCGTCAACAAACCCGAAAATGGGAGCCGGCGAGGCAAGAACGTTCAGGCCCTGCTTGGCAAAATCAGCCAAGAAGCCCCGGTCAAACTCCTGATCGCGGCACTGGGGGGCGAAGGCGGCGGCGTTCTCACCAATTGGATCGTGGGCGCGGCCGAACGACTGGGCCTCCCGGTACAGAGCACATCCATTCCGGGGGTCGCGCAGCGCACCGGCGCCACCACCTACTATATCGAGATCCTGCCGACGCCCTGGAGTGCCTTGGGCGACCGCAAGCCGGTGCTCTCGCTGGTGCCTGGTGTCGGCGACATCGATGTACTGTTGGCAAGCGAATTGATGGAAGCTGGGCGCGCGGTCGCATCGGGGTTTGCGACGCCCGAACAGACCGTGGCAATCACGTCGACCTCGCGCTTTTATGTGATCGACGAAAAGATCGCGATGGGGGACGCCCGCCAGGATTCCGGCGCCTTGATCAAGGCGATTGAAAAACAATCCGGCCAACAGATCTTTTTCGATATGGCGGAGGTCGCACAGCGCACGGGCGCGATCATCAATGCCGTGATGTTGGGCGCGCTGGCCGCCAGTGACCGCCTGCCGATTCCGGTCGAAGCATTCGAAGCCGCGATCCGGGCGGATGACAAGGCGGTCGAGGCCAATTTGCGCGGCTTTCGTGCCGGACTGGAGGCGGCGCGGCAAGCCGCCGAGGCCCCGCGCGCGGCAGCCAAAGGTACGAACCAAGCCACAAATCGCGCAACGCACAAGCCTGAAGATCAAACCGCGCCTGGTCATTTCGCGGAGATCATCGGCCTTATGCCGCAGCCGGCGCGAGACATCGTCACCGAAGGAGTCAAACGTCTTGCGGCCTATCAAGACGAAGCCTATGCGCAGCTCTATCTCGACCGCCTTGCGCCCATCCGGCTTGCCGACGAACGCATCGGGGCTGGCGGCCGTCTGGTCGCCGTGACGGCACGGCATCTCGCGGTGCGGATGTCTTATGAAGACGTGATCCGCGTGGCGCAGGCCAAGATCAATCCGGCGCGTTTCGAGCGCATCGCGACCGACATGGGCCTACGCCCCGGCGATCCCATTCGCATTTCGGAATTCCTCAAGCCTGGGATAGACGAACTGTGTTCGGTCCTGCCACCGCGTCTGGCGCGTGGCCTGTTGGCAATCGCAAACCGCCGTGCCTGGTTGCATCGCTGGCACTGGGGCATGGAGGTAAACACCGTGTCGGTGACGGGTTTCCTGCGCTTCTGGGCGCTGGCAAAACTGCGGCGCTGGCGCCCCGGCACCTATCGTTACGATGAAGAGCAGCGCGCCATCGAGAGCTGGCTGTCGCTCATCACTAAGGCGGCAGAAGTTTGGGGTGAGCTTGCGCTTGAAGTCGCCGAATGTGCCCGCCTGATCAAAGGTTATGGCGACACGCACAAGCGTGGAACGGAGAATTTCCGCGTCATCGAGCGACACGTGATCGAACCAGCGCTCGCCGGTCACATCCAGGTCGCCCGGGCGATTGATGCGATAGCAAGTGCCCGCGCGGCAGCGCTGGTCGATCCCGAAGGCGAAAGCCTCGCCAAATGCCTGGCCGACATTGATGCACAGTTGGCAATGCGCGTGGCTGCGGAATAGTTGGAACGCGTCGTGAGCCACCCGTGAAAAAATCCGTGAGGAAGCTCCGTCCTGCTCAGAAATCCGGCTTGCCGGCAGTCGGGACCGCGGCATCCGACCCATTCGAGAAGTACCCTCGTCTGTTTTCGGCGCAGACATGTTCGTCCCAGATACCTAACGGGAGCGAATAGGTTATCGTTGCGGTCCAGGGCTTAGTGAAAACACCTTCATCCTCGACTGTGAACTCAAGCTGCAGGTGCTTGCCGCGATAGTCCGGATCGAATTCCAACGCCTGGACACCGGGGCGAAAGCGGATATTCTCCTTGCTGTTGCGTTCGATCGCCCCTTTTGCGTCGGCGTAATCGATCAGCCGATAGCGTTCCACGACATGCATGGCTGGACTGAAGGGCGTGCCATACATATCGACCATGGCAAACGGCCGATCGGCTTTGACCCCGACCGTGTCGATGACCAACGTAGCGCCTTCATAATGGCCGACGGAATCTCCATTCCAGGACGGTGTCACATGCGCCGGATGGGGCTGGTTCAATCGCACCTGGCGATATTCATGATTGCGAAGATAGAGGAACACGATCTTTTGCGGCAGCTGCAGCATCTGCATGCCGTGCTGAAAGAAAATGTAAGGCAACCCCGAGGGCCAGCATTGATTGCTTGGGGTTGGATAGCTCGCGCCTGCGAGCGAGATTTCGCCGTGCTTCCTTACCACTTCTGCGGCGTGCGGCTTTAAGATCGGATTGGTGTAATCGCCGACAAACTGGTTGGCGTTACCCACGCCGTCCCGGCGGCGCGACTTGTTAACCACCGGCCCAGGCCCCGATGCCGGCGGCTCGAAACCGGGAAAATACGGGTGAACCCATTTGCCCGAGAAATCCGGGATCGACGTGGCGTTTTGCGCAGGCCCCCCGGCTGGCGGAACCGCTTGCGCCAGAGCGAACTGCCCGAGAGCGAGCGTCGCACTCGCGGCTATCAGGATGATTGATAAGATGAAATCCAACCGCTGCACTTTCATGATCTCTCTCCGATTACATCCTCAAGCTGCCGCTTCCTACTGCGCCGAGACGCGTTTGAGTTCGCGGCAATAAGAACAAGGCGCCTCGTGCGTCTCTGTCGATATGATGTTGCCCGCGTGGTCGATCCACTTGTATCCACGGTCGTGGAGGTCGCGACGGATCCCCAATTCGGGGTCGTAAAAGGTCGCGACCCCGCGCCTGGCCTGGCTGCCGCGCGCGAAGGCGGGATCCTGCATGGCCTGTTGGTACCAATAGGCGTCACTCATCGATTGCGTGATCGCCATGTTGGCAGCCGACGCAATTCGACTGACCACCATCGTGTTCTGTCCTTGGGTGGCAACCCAACCGGGGTCCAGGACCAGGGAATTCACGATATAAGTAAGAACCTCCGTGGCTTCGCCGGCACGCCCTTTGGCCGCGACGAAACCGGTCCAGAGATCGAGCCACCATCTGGCGTTCTGGCCATCCATGAATGACACCGCGGGCTGCTGCGTGGTCGCAAACACGTAGGCTGCCGCCGGCACCCCGCGCAGGCTGCAAGAGAAGCTAGCCTCTCCGGCATCGTTTGAAAGCCGCACGCCGCGCAGCGTGTAGCCGAAATCGAGAATGCGGTCGGCCTCCGGCAAAGCGCGGACCTCCGCACTCTTCAAGTCCTGGCACTCGCGTCCGAGGCGCTCGCTACCCCATTTGAGAGCGAATTCCGCACCCGTCTGATATTTTGCGACCAGGGTTCGCATGCCGGGAGCCGGAACATAAAGCATACCCTCCTGGAAGCCCCCCGATGCCAATAACTCACTGGGAGCCGTGAAAACCGGAATCCTGTGATCCCCATAGAAAATTGAGATCGCGCGGTCCGCCGAACGCATCGTGATGACTGGGCGCGGATCAATCCCATTGCGCCGCACCACGCCGACCTCGACATGCCAGCCGACCGGCACCTCGACCGTAAATGCTCGCTCGTTCGGATCAGTGACACGTTGCCACTGGACTTCCTGCGATCTGGCCAAGCCTGTCCAACCGGACAGAACTGCGGCGATGACAGCGGCAAAGCAACGGATTGTCCTGCATCCCGGCTCGGAATGGATTCGGGTTGACCTTCCAAAGCCGCCCATCGTTCAATCCTCCGATTGCGCCATCAGCACCACGCCGGAAAACCCGGCGCTACACAATTTGACGCAGCGTTGACGTCGTCGCAACCCCCAATGCCGCTAGAGCATGCCCTCTTAATGTCGTAATGTTGTTGATGCTGCGCGCTGGGTGGCGTTAGCAAGAGATGAAACATGTCGCGCTGGCTCAAGCGTGAATTCTTCACCCGAGAACTTTTCACTCGACAACTTCTTACCGATGCACGCCACTTCCAGATCGCCGCGCTGTCGGTGCTTGTCATCTTCAATATCGGCTGGATTGATTTCGGTGCGCGCCCGCTCAACTCCGCGCTGGCCGTCGGCAGCGCGCTCGCCACACAAGCTTTCTGCTCGCGATGGTTTGGCCTCCCGGCAATTGACCTTCGGTCACCGCTGATCACCGGACTATCGCTCTCGCTGCTCCTGCGCGCTGATGACCCTTGGCTGCACGCGGCTGCGGGCGTGATCGCGATCGCCTCGAAATTCGTCCTCCGGATTGACGGCAAGCACATTTGGAATCCGGCAGGCTTTGCAATCGTCGTGCTCATCTTTACTTCCAACGACGTCTGGATTTCACCCGGGGCCTGGGGGACGGCCGTCTGGTTCAGCGCGCTACTCGCCTTCTTTGCGATTCTTGTGCTGCATGCATCGCGCCGCTCCGACATGGCATTGTTTTTTCTCGGAAGCCATGCCGCGCTGTTGTTCGCCCGCGCCTGGTGGCTCGGCGATCCGCTCGCCATCCCGCTGCATCAATTGCAAAGCGGCTCGCTCCTGATCTTTGCATTCTTCATGATCTCGGACCCGCGCACCTCGCCCGACGCGCGGCTCGGCCGCTTCCTGTTCGCCGCATCCGTCGCAGTGCTTGGGCACTACATGGCGTTCTTCATGCAAATGCGCCCGGCTCTCTATGTGGCGCTGATTGCTCTGTCGCCGTTGATCATCCTCGTCGACAAACTTTTACCCGCGCAACGGTTCGCTTGGACCAATCCTCGGACCAAATCCGCAATCGAAGGAGTATCGCGATGACCAAACCCGTTACCTCACGCCTCAAGGCGACCGTCGCCGCAATTGCCCTCTGCGTCGCCATCGGCGGGCCGGCCGCGGCGTTCTGTGGCTTCTATGTCGCGAAGGCGGATTCCAAGCTGTTCAACAAATCATCGAAAGTCGTGTTGACGCGCGATGGCAACACCACCGCCATCACGATGGCCAGCGACTACGAGGGGGAGCCGAAGGAATTCGCCATCGTCATTCCCGTCCCCACTTTCATCGAACGCAAGCAGATCGGCGTGGTCGAATCCAAGACCATCGATCATCTCGACGCCTACACGGCGCCGCGCTTGGTCGAATATCACGATCCTGACCCATGCCGGCCGATCATAGCTTACCGGATGGCAGCCCCGCAGGCGCGAGCAAAAACAGGCGGTGCGGGTACCGAAATTGCGGTTCGCTATCGCGGCGTGACGGTGGAGGCAACCTACGACGTCGGTGAATACGATGTGTCGATCCTGTCCGCGGAGGAGAGCGATGGCCTGACCAATTTCCTCAACGACAACGGATACAAGATTCCGGCCGGTGCCGAAGCCGTGCTCGGCAGCTATATCCAGCAGAAGATGCGCTTTTTTATTGCGAAGGTGAATCTCGATCGCATGCAGAAAATGGGCAGTGGTTTCCTGCGTCCGTTGCAGGTGCGCTACGAAACGCCGAAATTCATGCTGCCGATCCGCCTTGGCACCGTCAATGCCAATGGGCCGCAAGACCTTATCATCTATGCGCTGACCAAGAACGGCCGCGTTGAAACCGCGAACTATCGCACCGTCAAGCTGCCGTCCGATCTCGACGTACCGCTCTACGTCAAGAACGACTTCGGTAATTTCTACAAAGCGATGTTCGATCGCGCGGTCGAACGCGAGAACATGCGCGCCGTGTTGGTCGAATATGCCTGGGACATGGCATGGTGCGACCCCTGTGCGGCTGATCCGCTGAGCAACAAGCAGCTGGTCGAACTCGGCGCACGCTGGATAGCGAGCGACGACAGCACGCGTTTCCGCCCCGCACAGGGCTCCAACGTCTATGTCACGCGGCTCCACGTGCGCTACGACGCCAAGACATTTCCGGAGGATCTGATTCTGTTGGAGACGCGCGACCGCACCAACTTCCAGGGCCGCTATGTGCTGCGGCATCCCTGGACGGGCGCGACCGCATGTGAACCGGGAAGCCGCTACCAGGCTTCGCTGCCCGCACGTTTTGAGAAGGAGGCCCAAAACCTCGCCAGCCTCACGGGCTGGTCGCTGGCCGACATCCAGGCCCGGATGGAATCAACCGGACAGCCGCGGCGCGGGACCAGGTAGCGAGAGGGCGCCGTAGCCCAGCATAAGGGCGTTTACGCCCGTCTGCGACGGGCTATGAAGCGGTAAACGCGCCTTGGCGCGGTTACCGCATAATGCGGGGCCAGCCTCACGGCAAGATTTGCCCAGGATTGCGATCTATGGCGCGTAAGCACGCGCCATTTCCCTCCATCCGGGCTACGAGATTGATAACGGGACTCGCTCTCACGCAATGGCGGGTCTTGCAGGTGCGCGCTGACCCGCTATATCCACTCCGATTTCAATCGTCGGACGTGGAACAGACCGCATGAACACCGAAACCGTTGCCACCGAAACCGTTGCCGAGACCCATACCTTCCAGGCCGAAGTTGCCCAGCTCCTGCACCTGATGGTGCACGCCGTCTATTCCGAGACGGAAGTTTTCCTGCGCGAACTGATCTCCAATGGTTCGGACGCCTGCGACAAGCTGCGTTACGAAGCGATCCAGAACCCCGACCTGATGGCGACCGGCGGCGCGCTTTCGATCCGCATCACACCCGACAGCGCTTCCGGCACCCTGACCGTCACCGACACCGGCATCGGCATGGATCGCCAGGAACTCATCGACAATCTCGGCACGGTCGCGCGCTCGGGAACGCGCGCCTTCATTAGCCGCCTTGGCGAAGCCAAGGACGGCACCAGCCTGATCGGACAATTCGGCGTCGGCTTCTACGCGGCCTTCATGGTGGCGGACCGCATCGAGGTCGTGAGCCGACGGGCCGGCGCAAGCGAGGCATGGATTTGGCGTTCCACGGGCGGCGCGGGATTTGAAATCGAGCCCGCGAGTGAATCCCAGGCGGCCCGCGTTGTCCGAGGCACCGACATCGTGTTGCACCTCAAAGAGGACGCCAGGAAATTTCTCGAAACCTACGAGATTGAGCGGATCGTGCACGCCTATTCGGACAACATCTTGTTTCCGATCGAGCTTCAAGGCAAAGAAGGCGAGCCACGGCAGATCAATTCCGCGAGCGCGATCTGGCAGCGGCCGAAGTCGGAACTCAAGCCGGAGGACTACAACCAAGCTTATAAGAGCCTCGGCGGCGCCTTCGACGACCCCGCCATGACCATTCATTACAAGGCCGAAGGGCGGCAGTCCTATGCGGTGCTGTTGTTCGCACCGTCATCACCGCCATTTGATCTGTTCGATCCTGCCCGCAAAGGCCATGTGAAACTCTATGTGCGGCGCGTTTTCATTACGGATGGGGCGGAACTTCTGCCCTCCTATCTCCGCTTCATGCGTGGCGTCGTCGACAGCGAAGACATGCCGCTCAATATTTCGCGCGAAATGCTGCAGAACAATCCGCAGGTCGCCCAGATTCGTAAAGCCCTGACCGGCCGCGTCGTGCAGGAACTGGAGAATCTCGCCGGCAAAGAAGTGGAAAACTACGACAAGCTCTGGCAATCCTTTGGACGCGTCGTCAAAGAGGGCCTCTATGAGGACCATGAGCGGCGCGAAAAGCTCCTGGGACTCGCCCGCTTCACGACCACCAAAGGCGACGCGCATCGTTCCTTGCAGCAATATGTCGCCGACCTGCGCCCGAACCAGACCGAGATCTACTACCTGGTCGGCGAGAGTATCGAACGCCTTAAGGCCAATCCCAAACTCGAAGCGGCGCGGGCGCGCGGCATCGAAGTATTGCTGCTGACCGATCCGGTCGACGCGCTCTGGACCTCGATGGCGCTTGAACACGAAGGCAAGCCGCTCAAATCGCTCAGCCAGGGCGAGGTCGATTTCAACCTCGTGCCGCTCGAGGACCAAGCCAAGGCGGATGCAGAACAAAAACCCGCCGCGGACGATGCGAGCATCATCGCGGCGGTCAAGACGGCGCTCGACGAACGCATTTCGGACGTGCGCGCCTCGCAGCGCCTGACCGACAGCGCCTCCTGCCTGGTCGCAAACAAACAGGGGCCGGATCGCGAATTGGAACGGCTGCTGGCACGTCACCAGAAGGGCGCGGGGTCGAAGCCAATCCTCGAAGTCAATATGCGCCACCCGATCGTGCTTGCCTTGGGCAAGGCCAAGGAAGCCGACCATGCCGACGATGTAACGGATTTGGCGCTGCTGCTGTTCGAACAGGCACAGATTCTCGACGGCGAGGTCCCGGACGACCCGGCCGCTTTCACGTCGCGGCTCAACAGGCTCGTGGTGAGGGGACTGTAGGATGGGTTGAGCCCTTCGCGAAACCCATCATCTCGCCGCAAGTGCCGTCGATGGGTTTCGGAAAAGCGCGTGAAGAACGCGCTTTTTCTCAACCCATCCTACGAATCGCGGAATGTCCTCAATACCCCCTGCGCCTGATCTTCTTCGCCTCCTTGCGCGCCGCATAACGGGCATCCCGTGCGGCTTTCTGCTCGATCGCGAGAGTTTCCGCTCGGCTGGCCTCTTCGGCGGCAACCATAACGGCGAGTTCTTCAGCTTCGCGGCGGGCCTTTTCTGCCAGGGCCTCCGCTTCAAGCCGCGTCTTTTCAGCGAGTTCTGCCTCACGGGCGCGCTGGGCGGCGAGTTCTGCCTCGCGCACCTGGCGGGCTGCTTCACGCTGCGCCTCGCGCGTTAGGCGAGCCTGGTGAATGGCGGCGCGGGCTGCTCGCACCTGCTCCCTGGCGGGGTCTTCGGCTTTGGCGCGGAACTTCGCCAGCAGGGCCTTCTTGGCCGCGGCAGCGGCGGTCTGGCGTTCATCCAAGTCAGGGTATTGAAAGCTACTCATCGATTCTCCAAGTTTTCCTAAAGCTGCGGATCCGGGACCGGAATCGCAGTGGGTGAAAACGTTCATATAAAGCAGGACGAAAGCTTGTTCAACCTGACCCAAGGTGTATTGAACAAACACGTGATCATATCCGCGGAATAAATGCCCTAAAGCCCGCTGGCGGAAATCCCGGCCGCCTTCACCAGCACCGCATTGGTCTTGATCTCATTGCGAATGTAGGCATCGAATTCCTCCGGTCGCATGAGCATCGATTCGGCGCCTAGCTTGGCCATGCTGTCCCGCACCTCTTTGCGGTCAAGGGCCCGGGCGGTCTCCTGGTGAAGCCGGTTGACGATTTCACGCGGGGTTTTCGACGGCACGAACATGCCAACCCAGAAATTGTAGTCGGAATCCACAATACCGGCCTCAAGCGTTGTCGGCAATTCAGGCAAGGCGGCCGACCGTTTCGAACTCCCCATGGCCAGCGCGATGAGCTGCTTTTCCGCAATCATCGGCAGCACGGCATTCACCGGGCAGAAATAATAATCGACGCGCCCGGCAATGATTTCGGTCAGGGCCTCCGGGGTTCCGCGAAACGGCACATGGACAACGTCGATACCGGCTCCAAGACGAAACCGTTCGGCGTTGAGCTGCGTTGCCGTTCCGACGCCGGCGGACGCATAATTCATCGTGCCCGGCTTCGCCCTGGCGGCGCGTACCAGATCCGCAACGGAGGCGATGCCCTTGGCGGGCGAGATCACCAGCACCTGGGGCAAGAGCGCCAGCGGCGTGATGCCGGTGAGGTCGCGCATCGTGTCATAGGGGGTGCCCGGATAGGTCGTTGGCGTAATCGTGTAGGACGACGAGTGCACCAGGATCGTGTGTCCGTCCGGATCGGCCTTGGCCACGGCCCCGACCCCGATCGTGCCGCCCGCGCCCGGCCGGTTCTCGACGACGAAAGCCTGGCCCAGTTGTTCCGACAGGCGCTGCGTCACCGTGCGCGCCATGATGTCGGTGGCGCTGCCCGCCGTGAAAGGCACGACGACCGAAACGCGCTTGCTTGGCCACGATTGCGCTGCGCCGGGGTTTGAAACGACCACATTCGAAACGATCAATGCCGCGCAAGCGGCAAGCCAAATCGACGCAATCCTGTTCGATGTAAGTCTCATCGTCGTTTCCATTCTCCGTCGCCCGACATGGCGGACACCTGCTGGAACCCACCACGATTATGGGCCGCTTGCACCACACCGCACAACACGCAATATGATTTTCAGCCTGTAAGGTGTCCCGCGGGCCAACCGCCGATACCGGGGCATCGTTGAGGCTGACCATTGAAATCCCCATCCTTCGACTACGCCCGTGCGCGTTCGACCGAGGAGGTCTGCGAACTGCTGGCGCAGCATGGCGATGACGCCAAAATCCTTGCCGGCGGTCAGAGCCTTGTTCCCATGATGGCATTTCGGCTCCTGCGTCCGCATTGGCTCATCGATATCAACGAGATTCCGGCGCTGAAATCCGTGAGCTTCGAATTGGATGCCGTGCGCATCGGCGCCGGCACACGGCAAAGCACGATTCTCGGCGACGACGCGGTTGCGGCCCGCGTTCCGTTGTTGCGGCAGGCGCTCGCATACGTCGGCCACGCCCAGACGCGCAACAGGGGCACGATCGGCGGCAGCCTTGTGCAAGCGGACCCGTCGGCCGAACTCTCCCTGGTCGCGCGCGTCCTCGACGCCCGTCTGGTCCTTCGGACCAAATCCGGCACGCGAACGGAGCCTGCCGCGACGTTCCTCTGCGGCCCCATGACGACGTCGCTTCGACCGGATGAAATCCTCGAAGACATCCACTGGCCCATCTGGCGCGAGCGCAGGACTGGATCGGCCTTCACCGAGATCAGCCGCCGTCACGGCGATTTCGCCATTGTGGCGGCCGCCGCCCAGGTCGCGCTGGACGATGAAGGATGTTGTGCGCGGGCGAGTTTCGGCGTCGGTGGCGCCTCCCCGGTGCCGGTCGCCTTTCCGGCGCTGGCGCGGAGCCTCATCGGCAACCGTCCGGATCAGGCGATGTTGCGTGACATTGCGCACGAGGCCGCAGCGGCCCTCGAACCCGACTCCGACACGCATGCGAGCGCGGCCTACCGGCGCCACCTCGCCGGTGTCCTCCTGCGGCGTGTTCTGCAAGAAGCGATCAAAGCTGCGGGAACCGTCCAATGAGTGACACGCTTTATCCCGTCTCGGTGGAAGTCAACGGCGAAACACGAAGCGGCCACGTGCCGGCGCGCACATCGCTGGTCGATTGGCTACGTGAACATCTCAACCTCACGGGCACGCATATCGGCTGCGAACACGGTGTCTGCGGCGCGTGCACGGTCATGCTCGATGGCGAGCCGATACGCTCCTGCTTGATCTATGCCGTACAGGCCGATGGACATCGCGTTGTCACCGTCGAGGGCTTGGCGCATGCGGACGGACGTTTAAGCATCCTGCAAGACAGTTTTTGCGAAACGCACGCCCTGCAGTGCGGGTATTGCACGCCCGGCATGCTCATCGCGGCCCAAGCCTTCCTTGATAAAGCCCTGCTCGAGCGAAATCCACGACCGACCGAAACGCAGATCCGCGAAGCGATCAGCGGCAATCTCTGTCGCTGCACCGGCTATCAGCAGATCGTCGATGCGATCGCGCTTGCGGCGCGACGTCTGGCCGCGGGAGCCGAATGACCATGGGCGAAACCCCCAAGGGATTCCGCTATATCGGCGCCAAGCGCCGGACCAAGGAAGATCCGCGCTTCGTCACCGGACGCGGCCGCTATGCGGCCGACGTCGCCCTGCACGGCCTGCACCACGTCGCGCTGGTGGCCTCGCCGCACGCCAGCGCGCGCATCGTATCGATACGGACCGACGTAGCGCGTGCGATGCCGGGCGTGCGCGCCGTGGTCACGGGCGAGGAGTTCTGTGCCGCGACCGATTCACTTGCAATCGGGGTTGACGCCCCAAGCGTCACGCGATGGTCGCTCGCCCGCGACCATGTGCGCTACGCCGGCGAGTGGGTTGTGGCGGTCGTGGCGGAAACGCGGGCGCTCGCCGAAGACGCCGCCGAACTCGTCGAGGTCGAGTACGAGGCGTTGCCACACGTCATGGAACCCGAATGCGCGATGATGGAGGCAAGTCCGCTGGTGCACCCGGCGCACGGTTCGAACGTCCTTCTGCATCGGAATTTCGTCTGGGGTCCGGTGGCGGAGGAATTCGCCAAGGCAGAACACCACCTTGCGTTTCGCGCCACCTGGAGCCGCTCTGCTACCGTCCCGATCGAGACATTCGCCGTGGTCGCGCAGTGGCATCCCGGCACGGAAATTCTCGACATCTGGGCCTCCATCCAGATGCCGAAATATCCCGACCAGACCGCCAAGGCGCTGCGGCTGCCCGGCAATGCAGTGCGCGTCCACTACGACGTCGACGTCGGCGGCAGCTATGGGGTCAAACGCGGGCTCAAGCACACCGTGCTCGTCGGCTATCTCGCAAGGCGGCTCGGTGTGCCGGTGCGGCTCGTTGAGGACCGGCTTGAGAACATGCGCGGCGGCGACATGCATGGCCCCGACCGTAGCTTCGACATGAACGTTGCCTTCGATCACGACGGCACCATCCGGGCACTGAAGATCAGGGCGGTTGACAATGTCGGGGCCTATGCGGGCCGCGCGCCGTTCCAGCTCGGCAAGCCGATCAGCGCCATCTGCGGGCCCTATCGGATTGGGGCTGTCGCCTATGAGCCGGTCTCGGTGATGACCAACAAGACCCCGCAGGAGGCGGTGCGCGGTTTCGGCCAGGCGCCAACAAACTTTGCACTCGAACGCACCATGGACCGCGTCGCGCGCTATCTGCAGATGGACCAGATTGCGCTACGGCAAAAAAACCTGATCCGCAAAGACGAATTTCCGTACACTATCCCGAGCGGCTCGACCTATGATTCCGGCGACTACCACACCGTCCTCGACAAGGCGCTTAACGCGATCGACTATCCGGCGCTCGTGCGCCGGCGCGATGCGGCACGCGAGCGAGGTTTGCTCGCCGGCATCGGCATTTCAACCTGCCTTGAACCCAGCGGCGGAAACGCATCCTTCGAACCGCTGTTCAACCCCAAGATCGACACCACGACATGGATGGATTCCTGCCTGGTGCGCGTCGATCTCTCCGGCTCGATCACCGGCATCATGGGAACTTCGTCGTCCGGACAGGGGCACGAAACGCTGGTCGCGACGGTCGTCGGCGAGATTCTGCAACGCGATCCCGCGGCCATCCGCGTCATCCACGCCGATTCGCTCTCCGCTTTGCCATCGAACAGCCCGGTCGGCAGCCGCATGGCGATCATGCTCGGCGGCGCGGCAGCCGGTGCGGCCCGCATCATCAGGGACACGCTCATTTCGATCGCGGCGCATCAATTCGAATGCGCCAGTGAGGACATCGACTATCGCGACGGCAATACGAGCCTGAAAGGCGTGCCGGAAAAAGTCCTGACCTGGGATCAGCTGGTCGAGATCGCGCACCGCAAAATTCATCGCATGCCGGCCGGTATCGAGCCGGGATTGCAGGCCAAATTCGTCTGGGACGTTCCAACCGGCGGCGACTTGCCGACCGCGGACAATCGCGTCCAGGTCTATCCGTGCTATGCGTTCGAGGCCCACGTCGTCTATGTCGAGATCGACCCCGAGACAGCCGCCCCGCAAATTAAGCGCTATGTTTGCGGGCACGATTGCGGCGTCATGATCAACCCGGATATCGTGCACGGCATGACCTATGGCGGCATCGCGCACGGCATCGGCGCCGCCCTTTATGAAAAGTTCACCTATGACGAAGCGGGCCAGCTGACCAGCGGCACATTCATGGACTATTTGATTCCGAGCGCGCTCGAAGTTCCACCCATCGAAATCGTCGACCACTGCACGCCGTCGCCGCTGACTACTTTCGGCCAGAAGGGATCGGGCGAAGCCGGCTATCTTGGCGCGCCCGCCGCCGTGGCCAACGCGATCAACGATGCGCTCGCGCCGCTCGGTGTCGAAGTCAACGAATTGCCGATGTCCCACCTCGCCATCTGGGAAACGCTTTGCAAAGCAGATGCTGGAAAGGCAGGCATCGGCAAAGAAGAAAAACGATGACGGCTTCTGACACTCCCGGCCGAGCAACCAATCAAAATTTTGGGTTCGTTTTGGCCAAAATAGCCGAGTTCGTTCCTGATCCGGGCTGCCCTGTGCCACTTGTAAGTTGAACTCGATGCACTTGCGCTACTCTTAGTAGCAATGACAGGTCCATGTAATGGCACCACCACGAGATCGAAGAGTCGGCGGGGCACATCGCCGACGAAACAAAAAAGCGCCCGGCGGGTCCGCGGGCGCAATTCGACATAACCATTTCGCCAGATAAGCCGAGTTGCAAGGCAGTGTCAAACAAATTCTCCTCTTAGAATAACATAACCCAAGACCCCTCCCGGAGTTTCCCATGAAAGAACTCGTTGTCGACATTCACGCGCATTACATTCCCAAATGTCTCTTTGAAAGGTTCGACGGCGAGGCCGAGAATTTTCCGAACGTGGGGCTTCTGCGCGACGACAAGGGCGTGCGCATGCAGTTCCCGGGAGGCGAGCTGACACGGCCTGTCTCGCCCGCGCTTTCCGATCTCCGCGCCCGCTGCGCCTGGATGGACCGGAACGGCATCGACCATCAACTGCTCGGCGGCTGGCTCGACATCTTCGGCTATGAACTTCCCGCAGACGAAGGGCGCAGGTGGAGCCGCTTCACCAACGCATGCATGTCGGATGAATTGCGCGACGAACCGCGTTTCACCCCGCTCGCTACCGTGCCGTTGCAGGATGGTCGGTGCGCCGCCGAAGTGCTTGAAGAGGCCATGGGGCGAGGATTCGGCGGCGCGATGATCGGGACCCTGCCAAAGGGCTCAAGCGGCAACCTCGACGATCCGTCACTCGACCCGTTCTGGGCGTCGGCTTCGAAACTCGGGGCAGCCATCTATCTCCACCCGATGTTTGTCTGCGGCGAACCGCGGCTTGGCGATTATGACCTGGTCAATGCCATCGGGCGTCTCGCCGACACATCGATCGCGGTATCGCGACTTTTGTTCTCGGGCCATCTCCTCAAATTCCCGGGGCTGAAACTCATCCTCTCGCACGGCGGCGCCGCGCTGCCGTTCGCACTCGGACGCCTGGCGCGCAATCACGAGATCGCGAAAGGCAAATACGCCGATCCGCGCAAAGGCTTCGAGGCCATGTATTTCGATTCCTGCGTGTTCGACGCCGACTCGCTGGAATATCTGGCCAAGAAGGCCGGCACCGACCGCGTAATGCTCGGCTCCGACCATCCGTTCCCGATCGGCGACCCCGAACCCACGAGAGTAGTCGAAGCCGCGCGTTTCTCGCACAATGATCGCACCAAGATTCTGGGCGGCAACGCGAAAAATGTCTTCCGTCTGCGAACCGATTGCTGGTGTGGAAAGTGACCCTTACTCCGCCTTGATGTTGGCCGCGCTGACCTGATTAACGCGATGCGTTTGCCGACAGATGCGTTTGCCGCCTTCTGGCGTCGCTCGCATAACAATGATATCCTTGCGACATGAGCGTGACTCAAACACGTATACTCGAATTGTTTCGGACGCTTACCCTGCACGAGCGGCGCGAACTTGTCGCGCAACTGAACGATGCAGCATATGCGAGTTCGGCATATGAAGGCTTGACCGCTGAGCAAAGCGCCGCACTTGACGAGGGCATCGAACAAGCCGAGCGTGGCGATACAATCCCCGCAAAAGATGTGTTCGATCGATTGGCGTCGCGCTTTCATTTTTCCGACACATGAAGGTCGTCTTATCCAGCCGCGTCGAGGCGGAATTGGTGTTTTGATTCCGGTGTGGCTCGTTTCGGGCACAGAGTGGCAGAAAGGACATTCAATCGCATTCGAACGTTCCTGTTTGTCACGCATTCCGAAAATCCAATGGCCGGTCGTTACCGGGCCGATCGAAATATTTTCAAGCACACCATCGCTCGAACACCATTCGTGGTCTTCTATCGCGTCGACAACGACGCGGACGAGATCATAATCATTGCAATTTTCTATGGTTCACAAGATCGTCGCGAATTTGACGTTGATGATTGATCACGTGCTGGAATATCTGGCCAAGAAGGCCGGTGCCGACCGCGTGATGCTCGGCTCCGACCATCCGTTCCCGATCGGCGATCCCGAGCCGACCCGCGTGGTCGAGGCCGCGCTGTCAACCTTTGCAGGCATGCGAAGTACCGAGTCTTGCGGCGCGTCCCACAAATTTGTCATTCGGCGTTGCTACATGAACCCTACTGACTGAGTTAAGGGAACCACGACAAGCGAGTACTTTTCAAAGTACCGACAGCAATTCGTACGCGACGGATGGGAGGTGATCGCTACCCCCCCCAGCATACCAGCCAGGGCAAGACGAGCGCCAACATAAAACCGCCGCTTGGTCACCGCGCCCGACGGACGCACGCAGACGACCGTCTCGCGGACCGTACTGACATCGACCGTCGCGATCGAATTGATGAGCTCAGGCAGCAACGAAA
>Ga0209488_10000187_pt1 | contig 48488 bp, 64 predicted proteins | sample Rivendell_Oct201_8_FD_188349 | JGI IMG/M metagenome (GOLD analysis project Ga0209488, IMG submission 188349) | Vadose zone soil microbial communities from the Eel River Critical Zone Observatory, Northern California, USA -... | ecosystem: Environmental > Terrestrial > Soil > Vadose zone >...
ATGCCACACTTCACACTCTAGCTTTCGCCCGGGAGCCGCGCGCAGCAACTGCTCGCACTCCCTCTGTACTTCATAAGCCTTGTCTATCATCCATTTATCCGCGAGAGCATGTTCAGAGGTCCCAACGGTGCGATACCCGATGTCTTCAGAAAGGTGCCGGACATATGCAAGGATCTGAGTCTCCGAAATTTGCGGAAGGCCCGTCATTGGGTCGACTCTAGGACACGTCGTCAGTGGTGAGCATGCAGCTGAGGAAATGCATGATCACAATTCTGTAACAGGCTCGGGGAGGGCTGAAAAGAAAGGAACCAAGTAAGTGACGGGGCTTCCAGTGAGATGGATGGCGGCATGGTTACCGTAAAGGTCGCGTACGACAAACCATGGTACGAAGATGAACAAGGGAGATAGGCAGAGGAGAGAGCGAATAGGGCCCCACGCAGCAGTTTTGTGCGACGGTGCCATCGCTGGGGAGTGTCGATGTTGAGAAAGCGTTCAAGTGAGGTGAGACGGCGCGGGTGGGAGGGGTAACAATAGGCGCCACCTCAGGGCCCATAGCCGCTATGTAGGCTGCCTCTAACTGCCATCTCCGAGAAAACGCAGGTTCATCCGGTATGAGAGGGTAGGAATCTCGTTGCCATGCATCTGAGCACTCCTTGAACTTCCTCTGATCGGAACAAATCTCGTTGGCCCAAGTTCAACGGACGACGCTGCACACCCAAGGTCGATCACCTTATATTCCCGTATACGTCTAGTCCACGCATCCAAAGGACGCAGATTTGGGAATGCCCTGGGGCTGGTTTGTGCTTTAGAATGTTTCTCCAGGAGGAGCAACAAGCGATAAAAGATCACATTTCGCGAGCCTAGAACCAGAAAGAAAAAATTACGGGCTATGATACTAGTATAACGTTCTGAGTGGTGATGCTTCTAAATGTACAATGCAAATGAGCGGGGGTTCGACAGGGCCTCCGACCAATTCCATGCTATTGGCGACGCTCCTGGATGGCAGACGAATCGACGCGCTCGTCCGCGGCGTGATTATCACGAATGTGCAACGTCTTCCCATCCGCATTCACGCGTATCTCCACGATATCACCATCACTGAAAAAAAGTGGTCGCCCATCAAGCCAAGGAACGGGCGCGTACATGACCAGCGTAGCTTACCGTATCGTGCCGACGAGTAGCTTCTGTGCCAACGGGAACAATACCTCTGTGCGCACAACGCGCGCGATCGCGCGCGCGCCATACACATCCGAAAACCCTTTCTGCGCCAGCCACACGCGTGCAGCGTCGTCGACGTCGAGCTTGATGCGCCGCTGCCCGAGGCGTGCGGCAACATCACTAAGGCGGAGGTCGACTACACGCAGGATGGACTCATGCGCCAGCCGATTGAAAACTAGCATCGAATCAAGGCGGTTTAGTAGTTCTGGGGGGAACTGCTCTGTGACACGTTCCAACACTTCTGCGCGCGCCTCGGGTGTGACAGTGCCTGAACTGTCTGAGGCTGTGGGGTGCGCAAGAATGTCGCTACCTAAAAGAGGGATGAGCAAACACTCGGAACAACAAAACGAAGCATACCAATGTTACTCGTGAGGCAAATAATCGTGTTCTGCACATGCGGAATTGATTACAAGGGCCAAGAAATTGAGATGGGACGCACCCTAAAGTCCACTCTTCTACCCTGACTGTCTGTGATGGTACCTTCATCGAGGATCTGAAGAAGTATCATAGTCACATCCTAAAAAAGGAAAGATATTCAGATCATTTCTTGGTGATTGGCATATTTACTACCTTGTGCGCTTTTTCGAGCTCATCCAGAAGAACAACGGCTAGACGGAAGTGAGATGAAGCCGTAGTCTCACAATTATTGAACGCGCACCATAGGGTTTCCGCCGAACGGCCTCCGTCAATTGACCTAGATTAGGATATGAACCATAGACCCATTAGCAGACTTTCAGCCACGTACCGCCTTCCTCAAAGCCAACATATCCAGGAGCTGCACCGATCAGACGCGACATTGTGTGACGATCGTGGTACTGTAGACAAAAATCTCAGGGAAATCATAGCAAATCGGGTGGAGGATCTTACTTCTGACATGTTGATATTTATTCTAAGATTTAAATCAGCTTGGCGCCAAGAAAGAAATCCCAAGGACCCACAGCGCCCTTTGTTCGTCATTAAACAAGAACCCAGCCAGCGCTTTGCATAGCTCCGTCTAATAGATTCGATCAGTGATTGGACAAAAACATGGTCACCACCGCTGCATACTTTGCCTACGCCCGTGGGGCCTAGGAATAAGAATGAAGCCACAGGCCGCGTAGGAGCCTGCAAACCAGCCCTCGAGATGCGCACTGCGTCGCTGACAGCCCGTACAACGTGATCTTGTCCAACGACGCGAGTCTTCAAAGCGTCTTCCATCTACCAACGGGTGATAAGCCATCACATACGCACACCACACGAGTAAAGCTAGCAGGGAGCACGTACGTGGACGAGACGCTCTCGTTCGCCCTTCAGTAGGCTCTGCACGGGAATACCCGTTGCGCGCGCTACCACGCGAGCAATATCATCTGACGTGACGCGCTCGCTGAGCATCACGCCCTCCCCATTGCCCTCTGGGATCTCGCGTTTGAGTTCTGGAATTGTGGCGTAGCGCAGGCGCGACGCGGCTTCATAATCACCCTTGCGCTGCGCGACTTCCAGCTCGTGCTTTGCCTCTTCGAGACGGCGCTTCCGTTCTTTGTTGCGTTGCAGCCGCTCGCGCTCTACCAGCAAATCGGGTAAGACCGGAGCTGTACACCACATTCAGAGTATCACGTACCGGCTTGCCATCGTTCCTCGAGCGTGGCAGCCTCTGTACGAGTACGCTCTAAGGCCTGTTCGAGCCCCTCACGTCGCTCAGCACTCAGCGGATCCGACTCATTTCGAAGGCTGGTAAGTTCGATCTGCATCGTCATGACTGCACGATCCAGCTGCTCGAGCCCATCGGGCTTTGATTCCTGTGCAAGCCGCAGTGAAGACGAAGCTTCATCGACGAGATCAATCGCTTTGTCGGGAAGGAAACGATCGGAGATGTAGCGGGCGGAGTATACGGCGGCTGATACATACAATGTTTGATTTAGAAACTCACGATGCTGACGTGAGGCAACACAAACCGGTGACCAGCGCGCCGTCGGAAATCTCAACCCCGTGATGGACCTGTGCGGGTGATGTGATACGTGGGCACATAGGGGGAAAGGATGCGAACAGACCTCGTAACGGGGTTTAAGCCCCCGTAGGATAGAGATCGTGGATTCAACGGTGGGCTCATCAATTGTCACCGGTTGGAAACGACGCTCGAGAGCTGCATCTTTACTAATCGTCTTTCTGTACTCATCCGCTGCGACGGCAGCGGCACGAAAAGAAAATTAGTGTCTTGGTATGTGACGTACATGAGGCACATACGTGTTGTCGCGCCAACAAGGTGCAGTCCTCTAGCCAAAGCTGGTTTGATCATTTGTCCACCATCAATGCTCCCCTCGGCCTTTCCCAGGTTGAAAAGTGTATCTAGACGTTTGATGGGGAATTCATCGAATGAGCAGGGGATAGATCTAAATTTACGTACGGACTTCGTCGATGAAGCAAATAACGCCACCAGCCTTTGTAGAAGTTGAAGATTTAGACAGAAGGATTGAGAGGAGGGAGTCAGACCTCGTCTTCAATATCACGAATCAAAGCCTTAAACTTCTCCTCAAACTGGCCCCGAATGCCGGAACCGGCCATGATGGCTGCAAGATCAATCGAGAGAACGCGCTTGTTGTGCAGGGACTAAGCAGAAATCAGTCGGAACATACAATTCAACGTAAAGAAAGCATACTTCTGGAACTTCTTTTGCGACAATCCGGCTTGCAAGCCCCTCTAGAATAGCAGTCTTGCCTACACCCGGCGGCCCAATGAGCTGGGAGTACACAACTTTGGGTATGAAGGACAGAAAGGATCATGATAGCCTAATTGCGCACCACAGGGTTTGACTTTGTTCTCCGAGATAGGACTTGGAAAATAAGGTCAGCTGGTGACCAGAGCAGGTAGCAGGAAATGCATACTTTGAATGGTACGCCGGATCTCTGTACGCCCTCTAATAAGCCTAAAGTGAACAAAGAAAGAATTGGATAAACTACTTTCCTTCTTCCCTTCCGATGACAGGGTCAAGCTTTCCAGTCTTTGCCAACTCCGTCAGGTCGACACTCTACAGCAAGACGCGTGAAGCGTAAGGTATCAACGAAACTCTAGCGCACGTACAAATTCCTTGAGAGCGTCCCCTTTTGCATATTGCTGTTGCATAGGGAATCTGAACCCCGGAAATCCCCCACCTCCACCCTGTCCTCCTGGCGGGTTCTGCGCATAGTGACGCACAAGCAGAGTGGAAGGCGCATAGCCATCGGAAACTATTGCTGGACGACCGAGTGCATTGACGCGCCTGAGCGTGTGGTTTGGGTGTACTCTATAGATGCAGTTACGTCTGGCTGTTCTTGACGCAAGGCCCTGAAGCATAGATAGTAACGGACCAAGAGAGATTGGGAGCTACTAGTACTGTACTTGTCTTAGTCATATTCATAACCTTCACCTTCACGCCTCGACTCGGCGTTGACCCACAACCACCCAGGACGGCGACGACCACGACGAACACAGGACGATGTTCTTCATCGTAACTCTCCTCTCCTTCTCCCGCGCATCCTAACAAGCATCAATGAAATATCCCCTCCCAGAAAGAGCTCACGCACACGATCATGCTGCACCCGTCCTACTTCGGACCGCGCATGCAGCAATACCTCGAGTCCAAGCTCTACTCCGACGTCGAGGGCACCTGCTCCGGACAATTCGGCTTCATCATCGCCGTCGTCTCCATCTCCGACATCGGCAAGGGCATGGTCCTCTCCGGCAACGGCCAAGCCGAGTTCGTCACGCGCTATCGCGCCATCGTGTTCAAGCCGTTCAAGGGCGAGGTCGTCGACGGCGTCGTCCACAACGTCACCCGCGTACGTTACCTTTTTTTTGCGTTCCACTCGGTCTCGTTCGTGATCTTGACTCTCGGCACAGATGGGTATTTTTGCAGAGGTTGGCCCTTTAAACTGCTTCGTCTCGCAGCAGGTGCGCCGCTGTCCCACTCACTCTTCATCATATTTTCCAAACATCGTCCTCACCTTCCAGCTCCTCCACCCTGATCTCAAGTTCGATCCATCGTCGAACCCACCATCCTACACTTCTCAAGATCAGGTCAGTCATCCAAGAGCGCGTTTGCCCTCCTTTCCCATCATCGATTCCACAACAGGTCATTGAGAACAACACCAAAATACGCATCAAAATCATAGGCACCCGCGTAGGTGCGACGGAGATCGTGCGTATTCCTCCATTCTTTTCTTTACTGAATCCGACACACCCCTAGTTCGCAATAGGGACTATCAAGGAGGACCACCTCGGAGTGATCGAATAATTCATTGTTTTACTTTGCTGTCTGTACAACTCAATGCATTTCCCCGGAACGAGATGAGATCTCGAAGTCCGTCAGCACTTGCCCCCCGTCTCAGTCCTTCCTTTAGTACAGAGCAGCTCAGTTACTACGAAAGCGGTAGAGAAACCCTATGTATGAGACATGCAAACTTTGTAGGAGAAAGAAAGCGAACACGACACGAATAAAAAATCAAAAGGGGATACATAGAATACTTGTAACACAATGAGACACAAAGCAACGTCAGAGCTACTGCTACTCTTCCTCATCCGCAAACCGGAGGATCTGCGCGTCCTCGTCTACAGGTACATCCCGGTATCCCCTCCTCGCGCGTAGCGCATGTGTTGCATCGCGCACCCATTCCGAAGCCACTTCGAACGCGACGCTAGCCATCCCGATGACGAACCACGGTACGCTAGCAAGCGTTTCGACAACCCCCGCGTCTGATCCGCCGAACCTGGGCCGCCCATCGCCAGGCAGACGGATCGTGCCTGTCGCGCGCCCGGACCGCTTGTAATACCACGTAGCGACGAGCACCGTAAATGCGAAGGGGACCATGAGCACGAAAACCCAGAAGAAGAACCCGTGTGCTGCCACGCCCGGGCAGAGATGCCGCCGACCGCGGTCGGGCCGCTCACCGTCCTCGCAGGACGAGTGCGGAATGCGCCGGTAGGGCGTACGCTCGTACCAATACTCCGCGCCGCCACGACACGAGTCGTCATTTGGCAATGATTGTGTGCCCACGACGAGCACGCATTCACCATTAGCGTTTCGCACGTGGTTGAATTCGCTAACATGTCATGAGCACCCATGTCCCCAGGACGTACATCGGACGATGACGCTCACCACTCAAAGTCAGAGGCTTCGCACGCGCAGTTCTTGACAATAGTTTCCTTTACTTTCGGCTGCTGTCCCACGACACAATCCCGGCCGCGCCTACGACGATGATACAAAGTCTACAAAAAGTATAAACCATCAGCTTCTGGGATGCAAAAGATGCGAGACTTTTATACCTGGCGGCCAAAAAGGCAGCGTTCAGAACGCTCTTCACTTGGGCTCCACAGCTCAAAGTCGTCATGACCAGGATCCTCAACATCCAGTTCGCCTAATACGCATTGGTCAATACATCATAAGAAGACCAAGTCAAGCACGCACACTGGAGACTTGTGAATGCAGAGAAATCGATGTGCACTGCCACCGACGCGCCAGATGAACGCACGTAGTTCCCAAACAGGATAAACCGCCTGCTCGTGTCCGACGGTACGGTGACGATCGAACGCACTCGGATCTTTTCATCCGTGAATTTATACTCGCGCCAATTGAGGCCCTCGTCGGTGGTAAACAGGACGTGGTCAGTCGGCTCCTCGTCGTTTACCATGACGAGAATAGAGCCCGAGTCACCGAATTCCCAGAGGTGAGCGTCCTTGTGTATCTCTTCCCATGTGAAGCCTCCATCTCGGCTAAGGAACGTATCACTCTCCACGTACGGGAGGAGCTTCTCGCCCACGTTTCCCACGGCCATGATCAACCCTACGACCGAGGGGCTGCTGAACGTCGCGCGAGGGTCAGCTCGCTCCGTATATCCGTGGACGTGAAGCGAGCAGGCCTGTATTAACTGTCACCACACATGAACCGATAAAAACCGGGATGGGGGCACATACCGCACTTCGGCACTCATATTCTTGACCATGTGAGTCATGCTTGGGAGGATTCAACCGTTTCCACCTCCCACCGTCGTTGTGAGTGATGCGCGTTTGCAGCTCCTTGGTGTTTGTGACGGCCGCTGACTCAGGATTGGATACTATATTGACGATCGCGATACCATCGAGTCCGATCATCTTCTCGAAATCGACGTACCCGCGGTGATCGCGGTTCACGTTCTGTATCGACGAGCCAAAGTAAGTCCCGTTCGAGTTCGACTTGAGGATGTCGCCCCAGTATGGTCGTGGTGGTTCGGACGTGGTCATGTGCAGGAAAACAGAATCAGTGCTCGACTCTAGGATGGTGTACGCCTTTTCATGTAAAGGGTAGTCATTTAAATGCCATGGAAAATATGGGGGAATCTAATGAACTCACATGTTGTTCCGGGCGCAAGGAAGGGGGAAACTGGCCAATAGCAAAAGTATGGCCGTCCAACGAGACCTGCAAGTCAAGCGAGCGCAGCAAGGGCAGATACTGAGTCCGAACCGCTACCCGTGAGTCCCTGCCATACCCAGACAATCCAGAAAGACAACACGACATACCTCAGCGACGATAAGGTACTCCGAGAACTTTGCAAATCCGACAATGTCGTCGAACACCTTCTCCTTCTTTTTGAAAAAGTCGCGCCCGCTCACGAGCTGCATCGGGTGGAGTCCCATCTGGAAGGTGCGCTGCGAGCCAGCCTTGTCGCGGAATGATTCGCACAGGATCTGTGAGGGATCCACGTGCAGGCCCTTGTCGCGTGCCCACGCGCAGTTCCGCACATATCTTTCTACGAGGCTCCACTTCTGCCCGTTGTCCCGTGAGAAGTACGCTTCGGCATGACAGCCAGCCCCATTGCAGCCCTCGTCCCCGGTCCAGATTATCCAATCAGAGTTGTCCGGGTGGAATTGTAACACCTGCGCGCCAAACGTGTTTGGCGGCTTGGGCGCATTGTGATGATGCCACGAGCGACCCGTGTCAGTGGTGTAGAAAAACTTGTCCGAATTCGTGATGAGGTATGCGCGGTCGGGGGTGAAGGCGTGATGGTAAAATACGAGGAAACTCTCCTCTGGAAAGAGGCGGTCCCATGTATAACCTTCGTTGCTGGACTGCCAAATAGACGCGTCGTAGAGTCGAACGAGTATAGTCGTCGAATGCTTGAAGTATGCATGTTGTGCGATCGACGCGGGGAATTCGAACTATCGTAGAAGTAAAGGTCTCATCAGGATCCATCGTGCGCTCGCGATAATGGCAAAAATTGCTCACAGGCTGGTGAATGACATTGCCCTCTTCTGGTTGTGCTGGAAGTAACGATGCCTTAGTGTCACACCCCCCAGAAATGCCCGAGCAAGCCACAACCCACCTTGAGAGCACTTCTTCTTGACAGGCTCGTCCTTTTTAGTTCCTTTACTCCGGTCGCAGGTATTTCCCGGAATGAGGCGGTAGCCAGACGAGCCCTCGTACATCTGGTCGGGATTCCTACACACACCCGCAGGAATCGGCTCTGGGCCAACTGGCACGCACTGGTCGTTGTGGCGGACATAATTGTAGTCACTGTTAAGTAATAACATCACGGATCAGTGCAAGGCAGCGACGGTTATCCTCGGCGTAGCATACCATTCGTAGTCGTCGTCCTGGCATGGACAATTCTCTTCGTGTTCGACGGGGTCCGTGAACTTGTCGCCAACATAGCAATCCGCGCCTGCCTTGCGGCGCTTGTACCATTGCTATCACACGCTCGTTAGTGCTGATCTACAGCTTTTTGATGAAAGGGGCCCGTGTACCTTATGTCCCATCAGACATTCCTTGTTCTTCATCGTGCGCGCGTACCAATTTTCAAAGTCGGCCTCGCCGCATTTGCGCCTGCCCATGGGCGCAAAGTCGAGAAAGACAGCAGCGAAGTGACCTTCGGATGTAGCGTCCTTCCGAGAGAGCTGGCCGAGCAGAAGGAACTTCTGAGAAGTGGAGTCCTGGACTGTCGAGAGAGCGCGTGCGCGGAGGTTCACCCCGAGTTTAAGTGTTTGCCTACACAGTAAAGTTTACATTGATCAGCCAACCGTATGCAAGGAGTGTATGGTGTATACGGACCATGTTTTGCCGAGATCGATCGAGTAACTCACAAAGTCGACTGTTTCCTCATCGTTGACAGTGACGATAATGCCGCCTTGGTCGCCAAACTCATATTTATGCGCGTCACGGCTGACCATTATCCATGTCACGCCGGCGTCGGTGCTCAGGAATGTGTCGGATTCCTCATACGGGCGAAGCGCAGGGCCAATCGAGCCGACGCCCATGACAAACCCGGGAGCGGGGGAAGAAAATATACGTCCAAAGTTATGGGGAATGGTGACGGAATGTAGATGGAGGGAGCAGTTTTCTGTATCGGAGGGGTCACAGCTGATTCGGTGACCTTCGATGTCTTCTGGGGGCGGACGAAGTGGGGACCAGGAACTCCCTGCGTCGTGGATATAAGTAAAACGTGCTTAAGGCATATAGGAAAAAGTGGGCGGACCATCGTCGAATGTAATAAGCGTTTTGAGCTGCTTCGGGGCGACGTGCCCCTCCACATCCCGCACGTTGCCAACGATGTTCGCGAGTCCAACGCCGTCAATCCCATACAAAGCCTCATAATCGATATAGCCATTCTCGTTCCGGTTCGTGTCTTTCAAACTCTGGACGAAGAATGTGCCGTTCGAGTTGCTTACAAACAGCGTACCCACCACACCGGAATCGGATAGCATGACGTCGACTGCGAGCGAGTGTGTGGTGCTCTCGACGATCGTGTAAGCGTTCTCACGCAAGCGCGCGCTCGAGGCGTGCGGGAATTGTGCCTTGGCCCAGGTATGGGCATCGACTGTGACGTAGAGCAACATCTGACCGCCTGCTCCCTCACTCAAGTCCTTCAGCGCAACAACGGCGAATTTGGACACGATTGCAAAAGCAATCACACCCCGCGCGCCGCGAGCAATGCCCAGGTCCTCTATCTGTTTCTCCTTTGCGAAGAAGTCGGTGGATGAGAAAAGGCGTGAGGAGGAGATGGAATGATGGCCAGTCGAGGTTGTCGTATCAAAAGCAACGCAATAGACCAGATCAGAGTGAGCATCATGCTTGAAATCCTTTGAACTGTGTGCAAAGGAGCATTGGGAGGTCTCGGAGAGAAGTAATTCGGGTTTATCTGAGAAGGCCTCCTTGGTATAATATGTCTGTTTGCGCGGTCAAGAAAACATGATGCATCAAGGGGCAGGAGGGACACACCTCGTCATGACATATTGAGGACCAAGGATCGCTATGCTCACATTTTGTGCCCTGATAGAGTATATAGCCATATTTGGCAGGGTCGGAATGAAAGGATAGAGGGCGTGCAACAAAAGCTGGCGGGAGGTTCAGCTCGAATGAGCGCCACGTTTGCCCACGATCCTCTGTCCGGTAGTGGGTTTTTCCGCGGGTGAGCACGAAAGCCTGTGCAAGAAGAGGTGTCAGCGTTCGGCTTGGACAGGTAAATCCGATGGTTGAAGCTCGTGGATCTATGTAGCCACCGAGTATCAAGCCGATTAAAAGTAGGCAGGCGCTGTATAGATCAGCGAATGGGCAGTGGAAGCCAAGGGTACCAACATTCAAGATACTATGGATTGGGTATAAATGAAGCTCACCATTCGATTGTTAAACGGATGCTCTATAAACATAGCCGTCCCTCCTTGGGGTATATCCTCCGCGCGTCGCCAATTTTTGCCCTCGTCGTTTGAGATGTAGAGGTCGCGCTGGACAATATCATGATATACGACATCCTAGAAGAAATGAAGGTCGACGCGTATGTCAAGGGGTAGATTTGTGGTCACGTACGGTAGTGTCATCGAAGAAGAATAGCCTTGCGGGGAGATTTTGAAAGTAGTTGACCTTGACTTCGGGCTGACTTTGTGCCTGGATGACAGAGAAGGGCAAGAGGAGGAAGGTCAGAAGGAACGCTCCTCTCATAGTTGATTATAGGCCCGCAGTGGGCAGGGGAAGAGGAGGAAATTAAATGAGAAGGCGCAGCAAGGTAGTGACTGACGTGTTTGCGCCTCTGTCGCGAAACTTGGCACCGCGGGCGCTTTGGTGGTCTCAGGGCAATTTCTCGCTTCCTCGCTTCCATCATTTCATCTCGATGTTACCTACATCCGGATCATAATTCTACGCGTAGCATACAAGTGGTCCAAAACTCTTAGGTTGAGTAGGTCCGCAGCAGGTAACCAACATTCCAAACACATGCATACAATACATGCGAAACGGGGTGTTGGACTGTGATGGCAATGTTTTACTGTGAGTGATAAACTGGTACGGTTAGGTAAGCCGAGGATTGTAAAAGGGTGCGGGGGTGTGTGAGACATGTTTATATTTAAAAAGTGGTACGACGCCGTCAGACATCCCTTTTACTCTCTCTTTCTCTCCTTCTCATCTTGTAGATACCCCCCCTCACTATTTCTATCTATTCCACACATGGGCGCGCTCGAAATACTCTCTCTTGCCCTCACTCACCCAAACGAGTTCCGCATTCTCCTCCAGTTCTGGAATTACTACGAACCAAAACGCGATATCACAAAAAGCGAAGAGCATGCCTCCTCGGGATGGGACAGACCCACAATGCGCAGGTGTTGGCAGTTGCTCGATCACAGCAGCCGGAGCTTTTCAACCGTCATAAAGGAGCTCGATGGTGACCTCGCTAGAGTGGTCAGTCTTTCTCTTCCACCTCATCCTCGCACACATCCCTCTCGGTTGCACAAGAATTTCCACGTCACGACAACGCGTTCGCTTCGTGTTCCGGTCTATCCCTTGTTCATCTCACTTGCCGTGTTCGTGCCTGCACAATTGGCGCTAACCCCAACTTAGATATGTCTCTTCTATATTGTCCTCCGCGGCCTCGATACTATCGAGGATGACATGACCATCCCGGATGATATCAAACAACCTCTTCTCCGATCTTTTCATGAGAAAACTGTTACTCCGGGCTGGAATTTTAATGATAATGGCCCCGATGAAAAAGACCGTATCGTTCTTGTTGACTATCATGTCGTCGTCGAGGAGCTCCTCCGGCTTGAGCCAATGTACGTTTGCATGCACTTGAGGGGGGAGGGGGGGGCATCAGTGACTAATGCGCTTGCAGATGTCGTGACACAATCGTCGACATTTGCCGCAAGATGGAGACCGGAATGGCCGACTTTGCCCATCGCGCTGCACTCTCTCCCGAACTACTCACCCTCGATGCCATAAAAGACTATGATCTCTACTGCCATTACGTGGCTGGCCTTGTCGGCGAAGGTCTCTCACGGCTTTTCTCCGCATCAGGCAAAGAACCACCATTCCTTGCCCACCAACTCGAGCTCTCCAACTCCCTGGGCATGCTCCTCCAAAAGACCAACATAATTCGCGACTTTCGCGAAGATGCCGAACAGCAGCGCTTCTTCTGGCCGCGTGAGATATGGGGCTCTGCGGAGTATGGCCCTGGTGGTCAGACTCCCACTGCGGACATCATGCAGCTACTCCAGGAGCCACAACGGGCAAAGTGGGTGCAGAGTGCGATGGTCGTCGATGCATTACGTCATGCGTGCGACGCGCTCGACTACCTCCGCCTGTTAAGAAACCAATCCGTGTTTAATTTTGCGGCCATTCCTGCGACCATGGCGATCGCCACTCTCGACTTGTGCTTCATGAACTCGGAGATGTTTGAACGCAACATCAAGATCCGCAAGGCCAGGGCAGCTGAGGTCCGTACCTTTTCCTTTTTGGCTCTGATTATACCTGACTCGGCATCCTTCAGCTCATCATGCGCTCCACAAACCCGCGCGATGTCGCGCTCATCTTCAAGGAACACGCGCGTTCGATCCACGCCAAGACCTCCCCATCCGACCCAAGCTTTCTTCGCATCTCGGTCGCATGTTCCAAAATTGAGCAATGGGCAGAGCGCAACTACCCCTCGTTCGTCCACATTTCCCCTTCCTCCCAAGGCGCCCTCTCGTTCGACCCGGCTGATGCGCGCTCGCGCGTCGCGATTGCTGACGCGGAAACGGATAAACGCCAAGCTGAGGAGAAACGCCGCCTAGACGTCCGCGGCAATGGCGCACTCGCATCTTCAAGTGGTCAGAATCAAGGCCCACCTTGGGAGATGCTGATGTTCGTCGGTGTGGCGGTGTTCCTCATCATCGGCCTTTCCATTGGCATAGTCCTTGCCGTCCTGCACTTCACGTCATGATGGTCGTCACGGTGGTGGGGAGGGGGGTTTCACTCGGTGGACACTTCCTAGAAGCACACCCTTCTCTGTGTATATCATCTCAACTATCACTTACTTTCTTTGCATGGCATGGACCAGTAATCGCAGATAATCGGGGGGGGTTACTGTGTGAAGCGTCAGGTGATGGAGATGAAAAAAGTTATTGACGTAATCATGCGTCGCGACGAGTATAGTCAGCGCCCACGTCGTTCAAAGTTATCTTATACCCCATACAATATTGGCGCTTGGACATTCGAGCTTGTAATTAATCTGGTTCCATCAGGAGTATCTTATAGACGATCACCCTACAATTCGGTGTGCACGCATCTGTCTTGCCCATGTTGTGCTACAATACATCTGGAAGAAACTAACCAAATGAAACGGAAACTTAGGTACTGTAGGTACACTAATGACAGGGACTTGGAAAAACATGTCTGAAAGGTTGGAGGATAATCAAAAAGAGTTAGGAAGGAACTAGTCTGTCGGTCGCTCTGCAGAGCGCACCGCCAACACGCGGGACGCCGGTAGGAGAGACGCGCCGATTTGCCTATTTTTTCCGCTTTGACGCTACACGAATCCAGAGTCACGTCAGTGGCGCACAGAAAAACTGGATAAACAAAAGATATGATATGCATGAGCGCGATACGGACCTGCTGCGCGCTTCACCGGCGCCTTACGTTTCCGCCCGACATCGTCGTCCTCATCATCCTCGTCGTAATCATCCTCGTCGTCGTCCTCCTCTCCATCGTCACCTCCCACCGGATCAGAGTCATATTCAGGGGCTTCATGGCGGGGAGCTTTTTTACCGCGGGTCGTCACGGGAGGGGCGTATCTTGCTGCCGCTGCAGCGTCACCGATCGGTGCGCCTGGATGACGCACGCATTCCGGGCAGAACCATTCGCCATCTGGGATAGAAGCCAGAGGCGGGGTGAGGCATGTGTGGTGATAGGGTTTATCACACTAACACGCGACTGTCAGTTACAATTGACAAGCGACGGGGAGCAGAAAAGAGCCGAGGGTGTACCTTATCGCACGCAAGTGGGTCCCCGTGATCTTTGCGGCATATCATGCATTCCTCTGGCGTCTTCAATTCGACTGGATGACGTGGCAGCTCAGAATATTTTTCGTTCGGTGTGACAAGGAAAAAGGTCGTATTCTGTCCGGTGCTGACGCTGCTAACGCATCAGCGAGGTTTCCTTTGACAGACACGAGAACATGACGAACTCAAATACGTCGATGCCAATCAGTGGCTGGTTACGTGTGGGTTTGGTGGCGCTCTTGGGCTCTTCCAAGCCAAGGCCGAGCTCGCCATTGGCGGCATTTTGACCCCATGCGATGGTCATGATCTCCCCCTCTTCCTCATCTGGCGCCAGGGCGAAATGCGTGACTCCGCCACTACAAGCATGTTTCACCTTACACCCCATGATGTCTTGCATGAGTCGGAACGATGAATACGGTTGACCAGCCGACCCTTTGGATCATCAATGACAGAAAACATGCCGTACCAAGCATGCACCTACCATCCCCAGTGTTTTTCCACTAAAACGGATACGGCATCAATATATACCGACAGCATGACGAGATCAGAACCCCTACCTTTCCTGCTATATAGTATATGCCTTGCTGGTCAATCACCACAGAGTTCGAGGGACCTGCCGCTACCCTTGCACCGAGATATTGCTTATTTGGCCCTGCAAACTGCAAGCATTGCATGAGCCCTCACCTCCACGATGACTGGACTAACACACGACCTGCCTGGGGGACGATTTGTGGTATTAAAACGTCTTTCTGATTCCCGAGGCCGAGACGGCAATAACCATTATAGCCCCAGACCCATACAATACTGTATTGGGCATTTGTAAGTCCGCGTATCCCAAGATGGATATGGGTGCATACCCGTCCTCATCTAACGCAATGCTGTGTTGTTGTCCACAGGCAATCTGTACGATCTTCTTGTCATCCAAACCTTTGACAAGAACTGCAACCGCCGTCAGTATCCGAGACCCGGATCTGAAAAAAAAATTCAAAATTCTCACTCGGCTCGCTTTCAATATCGAACCCAGTTCGGTTTCCGGTCGCAATATGTTCTCCCGTACGCCCGTTGCCGAGCTGGCCCTTCTCTCCACTCCCAGACGCGTATACTGTGAAGCGGGCCCGTTAGCCACCGATTCGGGCACGGCACAAAAACGCTCATCACGTGCTCTTTCCGCGCACAGTGAGGAACAGCGTGAATGTGATGCCAGCTGCAGCGGCGATGACGTGCTCTTGTTCGCCGGTTTCTGGATGAAGAGGTCCGTTCACAAGCTTAAATGTGCTGATCTCCGGGCGGGGTGGGTGACCACACTTCAGAATTGGGTCAGTGGATGTACGAGGGTTATAACGGAGCAGTGCTCCACACCTGGCCAAGAGTATTTAGCCCTGCGGTCCAAACCCGACCATTACTACCGACGAGAACAGAATGACTTCTCCCGCAGGCTGCGTTCACAAACTTAGTTCCCGGGGAGGCGCCAAGGTCCGTCGCTCGTAGCGCGCGGGGTGCGTTCTCTGAGATTGCATCGACATCGGGTACTCCAAGCGCCGCAGGTTGGTTGCGTCCGAAGACCCATGCAGTGCCCTCGATGTCGAGCACGATCGTGTGACAGCCTGCACAAGAGGTATGAATGCTGACAGCCTGGACGTTGCTCAGCGAGCGGAGGATGTGCGGTTCGAGCAGGTCAGGATGCCTGAAAAGATGGGATGAGGGTATAGAGAGGGTCGTCAGAGAAAACCACGCACTCGGAATCTTCTGTCCTTCCGCCACGCTCTTTGCGACCCAACTTTGGCCTTCCCCAGTTATCAGCACATGAAATTACACAGCCTCATGACGTCGCATGGGCACGCACCAGTCGGTCCCCCCCGCAATCAAAACTGGGAAAGAGCCTGAGTGTCGGTTCCTAAATACGATACAAGGAGATCTACGTACCCCTCCCCCATTTTTGTGTGCCTGGGTTACCGCCGCCCGAGGTGTGTGGGTTGGACATGGTTTGGAAACAAGAAGAACGACGTTAAGCGCCTACAATTGGCGCCCTGAAGGTCCGTCTCCTCGGCGACAGACTCGGACTCTGAAACCTCAAGAGCAAGGATTGACCACTGGCTTAGCACTGGCAGGATACACTCCTCTGCAATAGCCTTGGTCAACTTGGCCAAGATCTCGACAAATGGAAGCAATGGAAGAGAAGTTGCGGTATGGGAAGGGAAGGGAAGCGGAAGCGGTGATGAATGTAACTTGTGATCGCAGTCGAGGTCAAGGTGTCCTCCCTGAATAGGAACCGCCGGTTAACCACTACTTACTCAGACCTGACTCTTCCTGCACGCCATGATGTTCACCTTGCAATGACAACTCTTCACAACGCAAGCTGGTGATGGTGGGCCGTACTCTAGTTCGTCGTATAGCGAGGTAGTAGGTGCGACAAGTCGAGGTTTGAGTTTCAACAGCAAACCTCGTTGCGGCGGTGTCTCAAGGATTCGTAGAATGCCGAATCTTACGATCCGAAGAGTCAATCTTATCCATGTCTGTCTACATGTAGATTTGTCTATAAAAATCTACATCACATGTGTACCTGGAAAATTACTTTCCAAACCCTCGGGTTGAGTGTCGCCTGTCGCGTGTCCGCCGGCGCCGTCCAAGCGCCAAGCCTAGTAGTAATCCGAATGTTCTCGCAGCAGCCGCTCTGCCCGGGGCCCTGGTAGTCAAGACTCATTGAGTTGGAAGACTCGTTCACGCCAGTTCGAATTTGTCCCTTCACTGGCTCGAATTCTAAAACGCCAGGCTTCCCCGCTTCTCGACCGCGTGGTAGATAGCTCGGAGAACCCGTCAAGGAAGGGCGAGAGCGGCTCCCTCAGTCATGCGAACCCGCGGAGTTACCTACAACATGGAGCCGTGCACTGGAAGTCTCACCAAACAAACCGACCAAAAGAGCAAAGCGACTTTGATTTTTCAATCAAGGATTCCATAATATTACCCGCATCATGCGCTATTCAACTTTAAGCCGGAAGCAGTATAATTCAGGCGCAAACTTGCGGAATTCTCCTGCGAAGCAAGTCGGGAATTCTATTGTCTGTCCGGGTGTAATGGCGTTAGCAGGGAACTGGGTTTGGGGCAATAGCTCATCAGCCTAGACTCGGATCCACAAAAGTAAAGTGACCGTAGTTGTAGTCGGGTGGGAATGAAAGTTGTTCTCCCCCCCTCCCCAGAAGCTCCGCTTGAAGCCCGTACATCGCTAAAACGAGCTGGTCACGTCTTTCATTTGAAAAAATTTACGTCTCGGGAGTTTGGCGCAGGTGGACCACCGAAATGAGTCTTCCGGGAAAACCAGCCGACATCACCTTACACAAGTCTGGCTCGCTCTCATGGTACCTCAGATTGACACCGATAAGCGTGTGGATTTTCATCGTCTTAAAATTTACGATCAGTTAGTCCATAAGAGGGCACAGACCAGGGGTATGTCAATGTAAGAATTCTAAAGATTGCGTGCCACATATAATCCATTTACTAGTGTGCCACGTTCCTGTTAAACATCGCGGGCTGCGAATCGTTCAGGGTGGTAAGATAATGTAGTGGGAGCCACGGCGGTAGCTCCCACTTTCGGTCCGTAATCTTGGAGGCGATCATACGTGCCACGACGTCCGCGCTGCCGTGTCCGGTCATCAGGATAGACAGTAAGGAAAGAGCGTACGAACCAGCCAAACGCGCGTGGCATACCGTGGCCTGAGAACCCGGCGACGATGTACTGACCCTCGTACGGTAAGCCCCCAAGGTCAAATTTGTCCAGTACTGGTCCAACCTGTGAGAAGGAAGGGGATTTCCTGTAAAGCTTGAATGCAACCCAGAATCATAAACAGGAACACACAAATGGATTCCCGAGTTCGGTAAAGCCCATTATGCCCGTCTGTTATGGCAGGCAGTGAGCTCCGGCAAGGAACGATCAACACCACTGGCAGGTGCTGTACGACATACATACCCATTCCATCTCTGGTTCCGCGCCTTTCTCAAAATTTCCTGGGAAGACTTCCCCGAGAAACTCCCTGAGCCGCTTTCCAACAACGGCATCCAAGACAGAATCGTCTGTCGTGGCACCTCGCGCGCTGCCCTCAGTGAGGCGTGCACCGCCGAGGATGACAAGCGGGCGCTCGTCCGGCGCTGAACCGGGACGCGTGAACCAGTACTCCAGTCCGTGGTCGGCCGTGAAGCCTGACAGCGTGAGCTCGCGCGCGGGCACAGCCGAGCGTATTGAAATGGCTTGCCCGCGCGTTGGCACAATGCCGCGTCGCCCGGAAAGCTGCGGGAGCAGAGCGGATGCATATGCATTCGTCGCGTGTACGACATGTGTACACCTCACCGAGCCACGAGGCGTCTCTAGCTGCCATCGCCGCACGTTGCCATCCGCGGGGAGCGGTCTGACTGTCGTCACGGGCGTGTGTGTGTGCAGTTTCAGGGTTACTAGCGGTGAGGCGTTCTCCGCAAGTTTGAATAGTTCAGTGACGAACTTGAGAGGCCATATCGTATTTCCAGGCGTACGCACTGCCGGATATCGCCCTCCGTATTTCTGCAGAAACGGTTATCGTCATCCGGTTATAACGAGGGAAACATAAGTGTACCTTCTCAACTTTATCCTGCGCGAGCCACTCCGCAACAGAGACATCGATACCCGCTGCCTGTGCAATCTCATACTCTTCCCGCGCTTCCGCTTCCTCCTCCTCTGTGAGGAACAGAACCGTGCGCCCACTCTGAACTAGATCTACCTCATCCTCGAGACCAGCATCCTTCACGAGAGAAACAATGGCATCGACGACGTGTTCTTCGATGTGAACAGCCCTGATTGCGTCAAAGATACCCCACGCTGCGATGTCTCTCCTAAAACCCAAGAAGTTGTGGGCCGTCAGGTGCCCACCATTACGACCTAAACATCGTATAAGAGTCTGTCAGGGATTGCTGCTCCTGGGATGAGGTACCTGTAGCCCCGGAGCCTGTATGAGAACGTTTGTGATGAATGAGTGTCTTAGAGAGGATGAGTGACAAGTGAGACTAACAGAAGTCTCGCGCCTCGAGGACAACGACGCTGAGCGGGTCCTGCGACGCCGCACTATCCCCAAACAACTTGGATAGGTGGTACGCGACGGAGACACCCGCGATGCCCGAGCCAATGATGCAAATATCCGCATCGGTGGTGAGAGGTCCAGTGCTACCAGCACGGGCAAGAGGATTTACGCCAGGCACCCCGGCCATCCAAAATGAGCGCGTGCCATTGGCGACGGGGAACGATTCGGACGCTGACTCGGGGGAGGGCGGTATGATAGCCTGGAATTGATCCGGTAACGGATAGTCCATTATCTGCGACAAAGCTGCCAGGCTCTGCATGCTGAGAAGGCCGATGGCTAGCAATTGGTGAACGTGAAAGGGCATCATGGTCATTGAAGCTGCGCTGCTACGAACACGTTCTCGCTAAATACACGTTCTGCCTGGCTGCGCGAATTTGACCTGTGAAAAAATTGCAGAACAGAGCAATCATCGAAGCACGACAAAGATTTCCGCTGGCCGACTAGCTCAGTTGGTTAGAGCGTCGTGCTAATAACGCGAAGGTCTTGGGTTCGATCCCCACGTTGGCCATCTCTTCCCTTTTTTTTTCTCGTCGGTTGCAATGGGCAAAAAATTGCGCCAGACGAACGTATCTGGCCTCTCCAGTTTCCTTCAAACGTTCGACGAGCCTAGCTTATCACCAACTACCAGTTCTACCTCCATCGCAGGACCGTCGACTCGCCCCTTGACGCTCAAATCGGACTCTGTTGACTTCAAGTTGGAGACCCAGTCTGCAGCGGGGTTGCGCAAGACGGGTCTCTTGGGCCCTGGAAAGGAAGCATACGATGTGACGGGGCTCGTCCCTTTTTACACAGATGCAAGTCAGGTTCCCGCTCACCTCCAAAAATGTGCGTGTATTGCGGGACAGCGAAGACTGACTGTGCATAGACATTTGGCTCACCCGCGCACTTGGGGACACCACCATAGATTTCGCACAGCGAATGCGCTACTTTTCGAGGTACGACGAGGGATGTTTGTTAGACGAGGAAGGGTGGTACAGCATAACGCCTGAGGCGATAGCGACGCAGATAGCAGAGCGATGTCGTTGCGATGTCATCCTCGACGCGTTCTGCGGCGTCGGCGGCAACACGATCGCCTTTGCTCGGACGTGTGAACGCGGTAAGGCCCTTTCGCCATGTATGCTCTTTGATTCTCCTCTTTGACCGTTACCCTCCTCCCCTCTTCTCGCCCACGTAACGGAAACAGTCATCGCGCTTGATACATCCCCCACCCGACTCGCTCTCGCACGCCACAACGCCGCGCTTCACGGCCTTGAATCACGCATCGAATTTGTGCTCGCCGACTTTCGCATGTTTGCTGCCCGTGCGCTGCATGCGACGTCATCTAGTTCAACGAATACGACTGGGCGTAAGATCGACGTCGTCTTTCTCAGTCCGCCCTGGGGCGGACCTGAGTACCTCGCCGACCGGGAGTATTCGCTCGCGCGGACCCAGCCTGAACCTGCCCCTGAACTATTTCGCCTTGCGCGGCTGTTGACGCCCAACGTTGCGTTCTACGTGCCACGCAATACGGCGTTGGAAGATATTGCAGCGCTCTTGGCTGTACCTATGCCACTCCCTGGCCCAGGGGACGAGAATGACAGGACGGCCAACGAGGAGCAGGTTGAAGTGGAGGAGGAGTGGATGGGTACCAAGCTCAAAGCGCTGACGTGTTATTTTGGCGGGCTTGCACAGGGACAGGAGTATCTATTCTGACCGTGTCGGAGAAAATGAGAGGAGAGGAGAAAAAGTACATTGTAAATATCCAATAATCTACCTATGCTGCGTGAATCGGGTATGAGCTACGACAGAGGCCCTTCGCTCCCTTCTTTACGCCCGAACTCAGCGACGCGCGCGCGAATTGCAGCACGCCGCTCGTCTCCAAACGTCCGCGCTTCCGCTCGCGCCTGCGCGAGATTGGCGGACGCGGCGCGATGCCGCGCATCGCGGACAGAATTTAACGACAGCAATGCGGGGCCGAACCCCACCACGACCGACTACATGGAAGAAAAGTGAGAACGCAGAGGAGGCGCGGAAGTGGCAGTACACACTACGAGTCCGACAACAATGATCACTTGGTCCTTCCAAGCATCATCTGCACCGCTCAAGCCGCCTTCTTCTGCTGACGCCGCACGCCTATGGTGTGCCTGGCGCCAGGCATGCTGGCGTCGTCGACGAGCAAGCTCAGCAGAGTAGGGGTCGCCTGCGGATCTATGTATGTGGTACCTCCCACGAAGGATGTCGTAGGCCCTTGTGATCGCATGAAAGCGGTCGTGGCGCACGGTCGAGGGAAGAGCCTGAGAAACTGGTGAGTCTGGATGGAAAGCCCGCGCTAGTTCATAATCTGTACTCGACGTGATTAGCTGAGCGGGTTCCTTAGAAGTAAAACAAACATCGTGTTTTGATCTCGGCTTGCGATGCATTCAAGGGTAGATGAAAGATCTGGTGCGGAGTCGGATTGTGATGGGCTGGAAAGGGGAAGCGTGTTGATGTTGTGGAAGTGGAAGTAGAGGTGGAGACAAAGCGAATATGACCTATAAAGTGATTTAGGTGAGGATGAGCGCAAGGAAGTGCAGCTGCAGTTGTCGCTACCAGGTGGCATTTCAAGTGCATCCTTGTCAAAAGCTAAAAGAAATGAGACGGGGATATGTAGTCAGTTATCTTATCTTATCTCCTTTTCATCGTTGGACCGCACCCTCCATCTGCACTTTTCCCATGAGTGAAAATTTCTTGATTCCCACTTTCTTATCCTTCGGTGTCTCGTTTCGTCCTTTCTGCTGGCGATCTCACGGGCAGCCGCGGTGTCATGTCGAGCAAATCCACTCCGACTTATTTCAATGCCATCTGCCAGTAGCCCCGTTGTCACCTGCCCTACTTCTTTTATTTTTTTCTTGTTGCAACGCCTGAGAACATTCAGAGTTGCGTTGCGGCGTTGGAATTTGCTAAATTCTCACGCGTCTGCGAACATCAATGTCCATGCTGACGGCAATATGGTGCCGCATTCAAGTTCTTCTGGGTCACGGTCAACGGCCAAGGTCAAGGTTTCCCCGCTATCAAATTAGAATTGAACTTGCCGCCGGACAAGTTGTTGTAAAAGTACGCAATCAATCGGACTTCTTTATCCTCATGGATCTGTTTTAAGTCTTCATTTTTGGTCGACGTTCAATTTCGAACATGTGACGTCTGGATATCAACGATCAAAACAAAACTGACGGGTGGCGAGGAATGCACCTTATCCCTTTTGCGCGTGTCTTTACGGTGGTCCCTGCGCTACAATCCACGAGGATCGAGGCCAAACCCATGACCTGCACACACCAGAGATATAATTGGCCCTACATTGCACTCTGTTAGCGGTAATCCCCTCATGCGACAATCCTTTTTGACGGCACAATGCATTCACCTTGACGAGTAAGCCCTACTGACCGGAAATCCGAGATAATGATAATTTCTTCGTTGGTCAGTTGACAGTCATGATACACTTCTTTTCATATCTGCTAATAAATTGGTCATTATGATAGTCAAAATTCACAAGCACGGAACTTAGTCGAGTTGTAGTGCCTTGCATGACATCGCGTTTCAGGAACGTGGTGTTCCCACACGCTCGCTGAGGGATTCTCCGTTCAGATCGAGGCCCATGTGACGTGTAGTGCCTGTCCTAGTATCCATCAGGGTGTTCCATGCTTCGGAATGCGCAGCCCGGGGTGTCCTTTTGGGCGGTGTATATGTCTCCACTGGCACGAACTCGAACTCGGTTGTTTTCCCCAAATAGCTGGCGTGTCAGTCTGTGGTATTAGTGTCCTTGGTAAATGCCGCCCAATGCTGTGCCGAGATATTTCCGCGTTTCATCTAGCAAATGATGGTGGGGTAACACCGACTTCCTCTTCCACACAACGTGCAGTATGATGGGTCTGCTGAGAATATCATCTCCGATACGACTTCCTCACCTCCAGGGGATGCTTTGTATGCCCTGACAAGTGCTCTGAAGGCAGTGGCACTCGGTTTCTAAACACAAGGATTGGCTGGTCGGCTTCTCCTTGATATTTACTAGACCTGCTGGGAGATATCACACGTAAAATGACCGCGACATAGTCCGGTCTTCCTCTGCGCGCTCACGATTCTCCCACGGGACCTAGACAACGTGCAAGGGACACCATCAAGTAGACGGATGCGTACGTGATTGTTTGACATGTCGACGTTCTAATTTGAAGTGTTGCTGGTGGCCAGTTTGAGCAATTTCGTGGGTGGCCGTACTGCGGTCACTTCATGTCTTAGTAACAAGCTATCCGTATCCTAAGTGAAGTTCTCACGAAAATGCAAGCGTCACTCCATCACCCGGGATAGTCTCTACCCGAACAATTCACCGTACAACCCTCCGAGTCTATGTAGGTAATCTGGAAGGTTTTGAGGGTGCCAAATGCAAGGCCATACGTATACGACGAGCGTGACAATACGCTCGACTCGCTCGGGTTAAGACATCAGGCCTCAGGTTCCGAGGCCATAACAATGGGCATGATTGTAAGCCTCTTGATTGCCGCAGGAATGCACAGTCTTATCAAGCACCTTCTCCACGAACCGCCAGGCAGTCCCCCATTTACAAGGACTTGCTATTCTTAGAACATGCTACCACTATGCTACCGTGACCGCCATGATTTCGGCCGCATTCACAGCCGCGCTGATAACCTCAGGGGCTGGAACGTGTTTGGCTGTCAATACCTATGTCGATCCCGTTGTGGGGTAAAATTCTGGTGATTCATCGTCACACCCATCGGAAAGATATCATGGGTTCATCATCACAATTTAATTCGACTCGGACCCAGCGAAACGTTTCAAGTCCCTTATCTTCGCCCCGCTGCCAGTTTATCGGACCGGCTCAGGGCCCGATAGTACAGGTCCACGTATTAAAATCAGCGTTACACCACCTGACGATGTCATAGCAAGGCGACGGAAGAAAAAATTGATCCCCACTTTGTGAAGCTTCAATTGAGCTAATGGGTCATCCCAATTGGATCAGTTACTTCGTTGGAGCTTCTTTCCAAAGCCAAATACCCCAGGTCGGACATGCCGGTAGAATCTCTTTTATTAAGGGTGGAGTCCATCCTGACTGACCTCGGAGTGCCGGTGCAGTGGTTCCAAGCCTGAGCTTTCAAGTTACGTTCAGGGTTCAGACGATGCCAAGGTGTTAAAGTTCCTGCCTCCAGGAGCCACTGGGGAAAAAGTTATCCCCACCAGGAAGGCTTGCGTGTGACTCGGACCACTCTTGTACCGGTCCTACAAGTGGATCCGTACCTCTCGGGAGGGAAGTGGCGCCGGGACGACCGGGCCGACGAACGTAGTAAGTGTGAACTACAAGTTGTACTCAGGGTTTCTTGATGTTGATGACCACGCCTACAGTGACAACGGAAGCGCAAGAAATGACCATCCCCAACCGTGAACTTACTGATCCGTGCGGCCATAGAAGGCAACTTGTCGTACTACTTCTCTTCTCCTTGACTTGTAACGTCACGGTCCTGCAAAGCCAAAGAAGGGTCATATTCACCATATTCCAAGTTCCGCGTCGGAGCAGCACTCCTTACCAAAGACGGGCAGATAATCGAAGGAACGAACGTTGAGAATGCTTCTTATGGTACGCCCTCTGTCGAGCAAGCCGATGTTAGCGGCGTGACCCTAAATCATGTAATTGAACAGGGTCCACTATCTGCGCCGAACGCACGGCCACAGTGAAGGCTGTGGTGCGGTCCTCTTTTGTTCGACCCTAATTCCATTATCTCTTGTTGATTCTACCTCAACTGTGCAGAGCGACGGTTCGCTATCTCCTCTGATCCTCTACAGCACAGGCTCTGAGCCAACTAACAATTAGTGGTTTGGTTACAGGGATGTGGCACAGCCGGTCTCGCCATGTAGCGCTTGTCGTCAAGTGATCCGCGAGTTTTCCGCGACGGAGAGTGTCCTAGATACCTGGGCACCTGATTAACTTTTCGTGAGACCGCTCCAGCCTGCTGTTGCGATGATGTTGTGAACTCTACGTGTCTCAACTTTCCGCTGAGCGTTGGCCCTGATCACGGACCACGCCGCAGCCAGCGCTGACATTCCGGAAAGAAACAGCCCTACACCACCGATTTCTACCTACGTAAAGATTGGCGCTTCTGAGGAATGGACGGCGACGTTCGATGAACTAGTAGGTGTTGCACAAAGTCCAGGATGTCTCCCCATTTGGGTCCCGTGAGTTCAATGAGCGAAACGCACAACAACATCCGTACACTTCACTGCCTCCTACTGAGCGTTAAGAGCAGATGGGACCTCATCCAGGGTACTCACAACAATCTTATATGCTGGGCTAGATAAAGGAACTACCCCCATCCCATCCACTCATCACACCACCCACGTATAGTGCACAACAAAGTACCTCTATCCAATGTCTTCGAATTTTACCCCCATCGAATCCACCACGCACTCGCCCTCGAAAGAATCCACTAGTAATCCTATGTCAGCCGTACGGCTGGCCCCCCCAGACATCCTCGTCGACGGGTTATTTGCCTACACATTTGGATCAAAAATCGCGGAATACTATTTCAGCTACCTGCTCAAGGGACAGATCCGAACGTCCCTGCTACTTTGGCATGTCCCCGGTTGGCCAGGGGCATGCTTTACAAGTCAGGGTGTCCTCGGCGAGGCCAGGGAAACGCTTACCTATCACGAGCATGGTAAACCACCGGCGCGGATGCTGGACTACGATGTCCGCAACCTACGAGGCACCGTCGTTCCGCAGGCGTTGTGGAGTCCCCAGAGCCAGGGCGCCGTGAAGAAGTATGTCATAGATGCAGATCTACAGTGGCCAATCTTCTTCGTCCGTGAAGATCGCACCTTAGGCCTCCCGCTCCCAGAGGCCATAGAAGGACCGCGTGGTGTCCTTGGGGCGCAAACCTACGCACCGCTCGGAGGACAGAGCACATTTCATTTGCGCGTCAAGGTCTGTTCCTTTCTCCGGCCAATATTCCCCGTTCAGGAGTAGACGGCGCTTATTCGATATGTTAAAGTGGCCCGGTTATGAGGTATGGAAGCGTCAAGTTCAGGCGCGTGACGACACGCGCTGGAGGAACCCTATAACCATGGCAAAGTTCGCACAACACGTTGGTCGCTGTGTTGGTGATTTTTTCCAGGTAGGAACGCGGATTCACTGTTGTCGATAACAACTCAGCGTGAATTTGCCTTACTAGGACTGTGAGGGACGTCCGACTGCTGATCCCAAGTGGAAAGTTGGAACAGGCGGAATAGCACCGAATGAAGTTATTGTTTTGGGGGCCATACACGTTTCGAGTGGGAGTTGGCAGCCAATATTGGGACTCACCAAGGTGGTCATGTAACGTAGCACCACATCATAGAGGTCAAACAGAGAACCAAGTACAGTGTGTTGAATGTTGACGGCCATACATACACCATGAGCGAGGGAGGGGTTGATTCCTTTCAAGGGCCGGAGAGGAGTGACACAATGGGGATTACTCTGCTCTGGAGAACCACTGACAGTGCTCCACCAAGGGATGTGTAATAACAGCACCTGCGCTACTTTCGCAAGCCTCGGAGTTACGTCAAACATGTGAACAAATACGAATGACATGACGCCTTTGGACATGATGCTGAATTTTTTCCAGTATTTCAACCCCTCCAGTATCTCGTTGGAACAAACGGCATGGGCGTGACGAGAGCTGCCCGGGCTTTCTTACGCACTTCGACCGCAAGTGGAGTGCCCTTTTTGTGGAAACCGGACTTGACGTAACCCATCGCAATGTTCTTGCCAACTGTGGGAGCGAGCGGAATTCCTGACGTGACGACACCTACGTACAATTGTTGTTACTCTCACGAACAATCACCTCAAGACAAAACACACCTATTTCGTCTGATGTTTCAGGTGAGACAATCTTCGCGCCCTCTTCAAGTGGGGAAAACAGGATTAACAATCATAAGATCAGATGTATGACAGAAAAACACGCACGACGTGCTGGGGCATCATCAACAATTAGTCCCACGCGCCGTCTTGGCGGCCCATTCTTCAGTTGATCGAGAACTGTCTCCCATCCGATGAAACCACCGGAAGCACGGCGCTCTTTTCCAATGACCCAGGAGAGACCAGCCTCGACGGGCGTAGTGGACTCGTCCAGGTCGTTGCCATAAAGACACATTCCCGCTTCCAGCCGCAGCGAATCGCGTGCGCCCAGGCCGGCAAGCTGTACGGGCGAGCGGAGGAGCGCCGACGCGAGGAACGCGGTATGAGCAGGTGAAACGGAGATCTAGTCGAGTGTCAGGGGCAGTGAAGGTTTAAGGGTACGGCCGCATGTTGGGTCTGTGTGACACAGGGAAGCAAGCGATTTAAGACTCACCTCAAAGCCATCCTCGCCGGTATACCCACCGCGTGCGACATGCACATTGATACCTTCGATTGGAACATACGCGCTCCTCCCAAATGTCAAGGAACGTAAATCATAGGACGTCAAGGCCTGCAAGTGGTCTGCCGAGGCGGGGCCTTTTTTATGGTTTTTTTCGAGTCAAGAGGTGCCATCTCCGAAGGGAGGCCATAACATACCCTGCAGGGCGAGCAGCCCCCATCCATCCAATACCTCGTGTTCCACAGGCCCGCCTTTCGCGCGCTCACTGGCATTCCATTCCGCCAGTCGTGCGTTGAACCATGCCAAGTCCTCCGTGCGCCGACCTGCATTCGTGACGACGTAAAACGCGTCTGGCGCGTGTTTCGTAATCACCGTATCGTCGATAATCCCGCCATTTTCATTGAGAAGCACGGATAACGTAGATGTATACGGGGCTAGAGTTGAGAGCGATGAGGGAGTCAACCATTCGAGGAACTGGGTCGCCGTGGCGCCGCGAAAACTAGCCGACGTTCAACGGAGTGCGACGGAAAAGAGCAATTGACGATGCCTACTTGGACTGCACCATATGTCCGACATCAAAAAGTCCCGCACTCTGGCGCACGTGCTGATGGCTTGCAACTGCAGAACCGTCAGGAATGGTAGAGACCTTGGAGAGTATAAAGAGAGGTACCCTGGCCGGCGTCGCCATACAGTAGGGGCATATGATATCCTGCAAATGGAACCATCTTTGCACCATTTTGGATGTGAAAATCATAAAGCGGCGTTTTTCTCAGTGACTTGAACGAGAATGTCAGAGTTGGGAGATGAGGTGACAAATAGCACGCACAGTGTCCGCAGCGGAGCTAGTTGCTACTCGGCGAAAACCTGCGAATGCGGATGACAGGCGCAGAAAACGACAGCTGACGGGAAGGATGCGGTGTTGCAAAGCCATGAGTTCGAGGGAGAGTGATGACCAGAGACGGCGAAACGTTAAACTTTGAATTTGAACAAAGGCACACCAACTAAGATAAGATTAGATCTACAATCACATTGACATCAATCTTTGAAGTGACAGAATGCGTTTGTAGAGACGTTTGTAATTCGGAAGGCAGCGAGAAGAATCTGAACCTAGTACTCTCCCTCTTCCACTACATCCGCCGTGTCAATCCCCACTTCTTCGTAGTCCTTTTCAAGCGCTGCGAGATCCTCCCTGGCCTCCGAGAATTCGCCCTCTTCCATTCCTTCACCAACGTACCAGTGTACGAAAGCCCGCTTAGAGTACAGCAGATCAAATTTACTATCCAACCGAGTCCAGGCGTCAGAGATAGCAGTCGTATTGGACAGCACACAGACGCTCCTAACAACGCGAGCAAGATCACCTTCGGGGATGTGTGCTGGTGGTTCGTTGGAGATGCCAATCTTGAAACCTGTCGGACACCAATCAACGAATCGAATCGTGCGGCGGGTCTTCAACTGGGCAACGGCAGCGTTGACGTCCTTAGAGCCGACGTCACCGCGGTAGAGCAACGCACAGGCCACTGTGAGATTCAGTTAACGAGACTAGGGTTAGCAGTGAAAGGACGGACTATATTTTCCTTCCATTGGATCGCAATTGATCATCTGGCTGCCGCGCTGGAAGCAAGCGGCAGTGATGTTTGCCACGTCGTTGTTCTCGTGCTGGACTCGGTCCACAGGTACGATCGGAGAGAGCGTTGCAAGAGGAAAATGAATGCGTGGGAAGCTGCGAGGTCGATGACCAGTTTAGGCCACGCCCGTCAACAGAAACGAGCAAGAAAACACAAACGGGACGAGATTCGTTTGAAATTCATTCAAATCGACGTTCAAAGAACCAGAAAAGCGAAGAGAAACCGTGATCGAAGAGACGACCTGAGCGATCAATCGATTCAAATTGGTGAAGCTTGGCTGGGAAATCCCGAGGCGCTTCTTGCACATCCCGAAGATCGCTTCATTGTCAACCTGAAACGAATGGCTCGCTCTCACTTTTAACGAGAATAGCAATTGTCTCACCATAAAGGAACAGTCGGCATGTTCCAATGTCGTGTGGGTCGTCAACACCGAGTTGTACGGTTCGACAACAGAGTTTGCCAGCTGAGGTGCTGGATACACGCAGAACTCCAGTTTCGACTTCTTTCCGTAGTCCGTAGAGAGATGTTCCAGTAAGAGGGCACCGAGGCCCGAACCGGTGCCACCACCAAAGGAATGGAAAACAAAGAATCCTTGGAGGCCACTGCAGTTATCCGCAAGACGCCGAACCTTGTCAAGAATCATGTCGATTTTCTCTTTTCCAACAGTATAATGACCCCGAGCATCTGTCGAACCATGGTATTTTGTGAGAGAAGAGGCAGTCAGTGCTTACAGTTACTCGCAGCATCCTCCTTCCCAGTGATCATCGTTTCTGGGTGGAAAAGCTCCCGGTACTTTCCATTCCGGACTTCGTCAATGACGTTCGGTTCAAGGTCGATGTAAAGAGAACGCGGAACATATTTCCCCGATGACGTTTCAGAGAAGAAGGTGCTGAAGCCATCAGCACCATTCCCTCGCACAATGTCGTCGCCTTGAAGACGGCCATCTGGCTAAAAACAGCGATGAGTCAGTCTCGTAGACAATGCGTACTTGAATTTTGAACTCACGCCCAGTCCGTGTTCAGCAGTGTAAAGCTCCCCTAAAGGATGAATGCAATTATTGAAAAGACATGGACCTTCAACAAGACAACTCACAGCAAGCATTCCCGATCTGCACTCCAGCCTGACCGACGTGCACAGAGATGACTTCGCGCATCTACCTTTTTGAAAACAGGATGAAAGACGTAGGACCATGATCAATTAACTCCGCCACATTGACACAGGTACAGGTACTCACGATAGAAAAAAAAGGCAGAGGAATGTGGTGCAGGAAGACAAGGATGAATTGAACTCCCGAGTCGAGGACCAACGACTTTTCACTTGCACACTCTTCACACTCTTCACCCCTCGATCTTCTCACGGTCATGAATGAATTAATGCCTCCATTCCATGGGTTACACGTAAGCCAAACAAAGGCAGATGCGCCCCATCTTACGTCGCGTGATTCCTGGGTGAAACTGAAACCAGTGTACTCGTCCGACGTAAAATATTGGTCACATATCACTAGTGATATGATGTTCCCACCTTTGCGAAAACGCACAACCTCAATGAGGCCAGCCAACCGAGAGTCTCGAGCTCGGGGAAGGAGGCCACGAGACATGCGTCATCCCGTCTCAATGAGGGAGTGAAGATATTGTGGCGACCAAGCGTGTAGCTCAAATTTTTGGAATCGGGATGACCAAAACACGGATAGACGACGCATATAGACACAAATGAGAGGACCTCAACAAGCGAACTCGCGATTGGAAGATACATGAAATATGAAATAGGTAATCCTGTTGCAATGAGGCGATGATGCGGTGGCGGCCCTAACTGCTGCCGTGCCCTAGGACTGGCGACTGAGCGCAGCTATCTCGTTTCCCGAAAAACAGCCCGAATCTTGGAGGGGTAAGGGAGTAGAAGCAGGTCAAACAGTTCCCCGACAGCCTGAGACCAGATTGCCTGATGCGGACATCTGCTCCACGCCACTGGCAGCAACTACAGAGGAGAGAGCACGGAGGGAGTAGACCAAGGTCTTCCTACGATGTTAGTGAGCTGCCACAATTGAGAGAGTAGATTTCAATTGTGGTCATTCCGAGCCGTCAGGAAAGAGTTCAGGCAACTAATTGTGCAACAAGACAATGCTAGACATCTGAGGAAATTATTGAATAAATGGGAGACGAAGTAAGGGCATGGTGCTGGCGGCAGCGAACGAAGTGATGCACCCGTTTGGTCACCCTTTGGATGAGTACACCAAATTCGCAAATAATTATCAAGTCCCTGTCGATTAGTGGTTAAATCATCACGTTGTGGTTGTCGGACTCCGCAAATCCGTGAAGCCAGCGGCTCGAATCCGCTCAGGGACAAGGGTTTTTTTTCTCCCCACCCAGTCATTGTTCGCCCTGCCAAGGCTGCAAATCACAAACGTTGGAAGCAAGATGCCACGCATCAACGTGAACATTAACATGTATGTAGTTACAAACACGTGGGCGAATAGGAGTCATGAAGAAATAAATAATGCTCAGTCAATGAGGATTAAGGAAAATCGTGAATGGGGAACCAGGTGAACACCAGGCCTGGATAGGGATATATGATGCAGAAAAGCATTAGTAAAAGTCTAACGTAAGTAAGGGTAAATCTAAAGTAAGTAGGGGAGGGAGGCTACAAAGCGCCAGATAGAGTGGCTTTGCACCTGGTAATCATAGTAAAAAAAAATGTAAAAAGAGCGGCCCTTATGGCGCGTTGCATACAGTCATCTCCGACAATATCGTCAATTTTCGTTCATCCGCGCACCAGAGCCCCAGAATACTGACAGCTCTGCCAGTGGACTGGAAGACGGGGGAGTGGCTCTGACTTTCAAATCGTTCGTGAAATCGACAGGGGCAAGCGTGAAGGACACGGGTGAGTTCGTTTCAGGTCTTCGCACCGCAGTGAACGGCGCAAAGTTCTCCGCAGTACGCGCACGATGCACGAGCGGACGGCGGTGTACGACCTCCGACATGGCAACTGACGTAGGGGGTGGTGGCAGGGGAGAGGTGGGAGGAGGAACAGGTGGAGGCTTGCGGAGTGCACGGCGTGGTCTAGATGATGGCCGAGGGCGCAGAAAAACCCAACAAACGGCGTTAGCAAGACCGAGGGAGCAAAAGGCCGAAGATGAGTTGTGCCTGCTTACCGCATTGCACCACCCGTGCTTCCACTTCGAGAACGAGAACGTGCCCTGTTCGGGACCGACCCATGGCCCCCCTCTTCAGCGCGTGGCAGGTCAGCGGGACCGACATCGGTGCTACCGCTGCGGGCGCGTACACTAGAACCCATGAGGGAGTTACGCTGCAGGGCGATGCCCGCATTGCGCTGCGGACTCTTGACCGCGCTCAGCCCATTGTTTGCGACGCTTAAACTACTCCGCCGCCGGCGCAAGCGCGGAGCAACCCCGACCACGGAAGACGTCACGCTCGCGTTGCTCGAGGCACGACTGCGCGGCAAGAAGTAGCTCATCGCTTCTTCAGAAGAGGGGATCGGCATCGTACTCAGTTTCGTGGGTGTCGTGTCGGAGTCGCTGTCGATGATTATGGGACTGTAGGGCCGAGAGGGTGTGGAAAAATCCGCATAGTCAACATGGCTTTTTGGTCGTGGAGAAGCAAGAAGACCGGAGGAAAAGATGGAAGAATAACCAGACATGATATGGAGGAGAGATGAATGGTGGAAAAGGGAGAAGGGTTGAAGGTTGAAAAGACGCTTTTCTCCGCTTCTAATTTATTGATTCGACCGGGTTCACACCGGATTCCGCAGGGTGCAATTTGATTATTACTTTTACTGGCTTTGTTGGCCTGACAACCCTCAGACCATTTCGCTGACGCTGACACATACACAGGCTGCAGTGTGGACGTCTCATCTGCTCCCCATAAAACCGATCTTGTTGTTCCTCCCTTCTCCCTTTCTCCCTTTCCGCGTTCTGATCCCGGCGCTGTAACGCCTGAACCCTGACGTCCGTTCTGGTAGTGGTATCTTCAATTCAATTGTTCGATCACCGCTATTTTCTCACACGTAAAGGAACTCGGCCTCCGAAGGGCGGCGAACACCGGATCTTGCAATTGAAGGCGCCCATGGTCGAGCGCTGACATCGTCGACCCGTGTCGATACCCGTTTGTACACACTACAATAGTTGGGATTCAACGAGCAATATTAACTGGCCGATTGTATTATCCATACGCGGTGACGCGGTGACAATGACTAGTACTACAGTAGTCGAAAGGTACGTTCACCCACCGTGATTGTCTTGTCTTCACGTGGATCAAACATGGCATCAACCCTACCGTAACGAGTGCATTCCGGGTTGGTGGTCTTGAGAAATTCTTGGACCTTACTATCTGGGATATCCTACGTAAATTGAGACTCATAAAATAACTCTGAGCCGCTTGTTGGGGCCATGATTAGTAGATCATGTTGAAATTGGAGTCCAAGCTCAAAATTTCACATAAAAGGTGCTGTGGTCAGTCTTTTGTTCAAACACTAAAGCAAGACCACAGCAATGGTTCTCGTTTCAACCAAATTACAAACGGCCTTTTATATCCAAAGACATACGTGGCATCAACCAGGGGTGGCTACTATGCAGTGCGATATATCAAACCCTTCCAAGCAGGTATTCTACGTAGTTCTCTCACTAGTCTCTAGTGTGTAGGCTCAGAGGGCATGCTACCTATGCGCTCAGGCACCAAAATGCATCTCGGAATCCAGAATTGGAATCGCAAGCGACAGATGGAGAAATATAACCGATGTACGAGACATGTGTGATTGGACAGAGCGAGTAAAGAAAGCCTAGGAACAAATCTGCGGACAGATAGAATAACGACGTCGACATCATAACGAAACGCGGGAAACCAAAAGTCACCAAAATCAACACAGAGCCTTATGGATCTTATCTCGTCTCGTCCTTCCCAGCATCTTCCCACCCATCCTCCAAGCCCTCGTCCCCTTGTGACTCCTCCCGTAAATCTTGACGTATCGTACTGGCTGCAGCACGAGAACCAGTAGTCCCAGCATGTCGTGAAAACGGTAACGGAACGCTCCGCCGACGCATCCGCGAACCGTTGCCAAAGGGTAGGAACTCGCTGATGCTACGTCGAATTTTGGACCCCGTGCTGTGCAGCTTGCCACCATCTTTGGCGCTGGGAGATGGCAAGTCGAGGGAATAGCTGCGTCGAGTGAGATCCGGAGTAGATGTAGCAGTGGGAGCTATCAATTCCGAAGATGTGATGGAAGATGTGATGGAAGGGGGATCGGGGATCGGATCAACACCTCTTGAGACCTCGGTGCTATTATACTGCTGGTGCGGGGACGCGATGGATGGCACTGCCGAGGTCGAATAATTGGACCCTGATGAGGGAGGTAACGTCAGGGTAGACGCGACGGATGGCGCTGCCGAGGTCGATGGCAAGGAAAAGGAGGAACGGTGCGATGCGTTGTCTGTAGTAGATGTAGATGCCAACGGCGCTATTTCCACCGACGATGTGACCTGCGAAGAAAACGTTGCTGTGGCTTTTGGTGTGGGAACAACTTCCGACTCCGATGGGGAGACAGGGGTGGAAGGGCGTAGGTTCGGCGAGGGTTCTACTGCAGTAACAACCTCGATCAAAAAAGGTAAGGAGATGAAGGGTGTGCGCACGCACTGGTCTGTGAATCAGGTAGAGGATCCTCACCAGCGCTTGCATTTCCATCCTCATACTCGTCGCCATCATTTTCTACTTGCCCGTCGCCAGTCTCGTCTCCCGCCGGACGACCTTCCATCTCAAGGAACGACCCTTCTACATCTGGAGGAAACCAGGGCATAGGGGGTTCCGCTTGCGCCGGCTCTTTACCCTTCTTGCTGCGGCTCTTACTCCGGGTGCGAGTACTGCGCGCGCCGGACTCTCCCCGCACATTTGATCGGGAGCGCACGCTCATGGACCCAGGAAGGCGCAGACTTGCCCTGCTCTTGCGCTTGCTGCGTTTACGGGCGGCGCTTACGCGGCTTACCTGGCTCGCCATAGATGATCGTCTTTCCGTCGATGACAGTTTTTGTAGGTTATCTGACCCGGACTTCACTGGGGAAGATGGGGAGCCAGTGCCATAAGCAGAGGTTGGGAGGGGCGGGTCCGAATGATGGTCAATTCGCATCATAGTGAAACGTGCCTGGGCAGCAACAGCCTTGCCCGTCACATCGACTACCTCGGCTGAGGAGAGCATAGTGAGGTCTATGCTCGCACCATCTTGTAGGGCATCGTCTTCATCGATATTGTCATCACCAATCACGAGGTCGTCAGGGTCAGTTACAGTCAACGCCTGCGTCTCGGCAGCAGCAGCTGCCGCTGCCGCCTTGAGTTTATCGACCTCAGCGGCCTGTTCCTCGGCGACTTTCCATGCCTCGTCGACCTCGCTACGCAGTGTAGCGACATGTGCACGGGCCTTCTCCAGGTCACGCGTCCGGCGTGCATAACTCGCGTTAAGCTTGCGCAATGCGACAGCGAGTGCACTCGCGCGATGGGTGTCCCGTGCAGCGGTGAGCTGCATTCGGTGGGCCGCCGCATGGAGCAGGTTTTGGGCGTGCAAATCAAGATTGGATAGCGTACCCGTGAGTTGGGCAAGTAGGTCGCTGTCTGCACCGGATGCTGAGAGGGCGCGAAGCAGCATGTTGCGACGGTGTGCCTCGAAGCGCCAGCGCGCAGCAGCGGTGTCCCAGGAGCGCTCAATGCGTGCGGCATCTTCAGGCATGCGATTGTCGATGATAGATGGAGGGAGGAGACGGATAAACTGCTCCTTGGCGCTTTGGCGAATAGCGCTCGAGACGAGGTGTTGAAGTTCGGTTGAAGTGAGAGTCCAGTGGGCTGCATCGAGAGTTAGGTGCTTGTATGGAAGCGGTTCTGGGGTGTGATCAATTTGAAGGGCGGGGAGGATGAGTGGAGGAACTATGGTAGATGAGACTGTTGCCTGGGGGTGATTTTGAAGTGCAGGTTTCGTCGCAGAAGGTGAGGGACTTTGAATTGCGGTGGGGGTCGCTGGGCGAGAGGCGCCGGGTGGGGTTGGATGGGTAGAAATGTGACGGTCTTCGGAAGGTGGATGTGTTTGGGGAAAAGAAGATGAAATTTGCGATGCACCTGAATGAAGGAGTTCAAGATTCAGTGAGGTTTGAAGGTGAGAAGGGCATGATTGGTCTAGTCCGACGACGGATTGTAAGGGCTCTGTTTGAGGGTCGACAGCGGGTATGAGAGCATCGGGAGATGAAGAGGGGAACGGGCCAGAGATGTGCTCGTCCAATCCGGATGCGATCCAGGGAGGAGGTAATTCGGAAGATGGTAGGGAGACGTGACCGAGGGAGGGACGATGCTGATCTTTTGTTATATCGTCATGTGCAGACGGTGTCAATGTTGTCTGTTTTCGTGTTCTCGGGCCAGCAGGGAGGCGAGGCCGAGCACGCAACATGGGAGAGGTGGCGGAGGTGGGTGGGGAGACAGAATGATGAGAAGAAGGTTGAGAGGTCTCTTCGTGACTGGCACTTGGGATCATTGTTGATGACGTTGACAGTGTCAGGGTCAGTCTCGCCGTCATTCGCCTTATTTAGCACCTGGAGCGCTCAACCATCTTCCGTTTTTTTTTTATGTTTTTTGAGATCAATTTAAATGTGATGCTATGGTTCCTACAGACTTTTAAGGCCGTCGTTCTATTATAACACATCGTAGAACAGCACGGATCTACTTCGGGGGTGACGTCGGTGGTCGGTCACGGGGTCAACTTGGTGGTGGTCGGAACGCGACAGAAACGAACTGCAGTGCAACGTCCGTTCGCGCTTGCGCGAGAATATTAATATTTGAATGAACAGGCATTTCTCGCTGTAGATCTAACTGTCGTAGTACACGTACTAGGCTCCCAAGTATTGCTGAAAGCATCCAATCTGACTGCGGCAGTGCTTTCTGACAGGAATTTGGCCAAATTATCGAAGCCCGTGTCCAGGCTCTTGTTCGGTTCATTTTCGTCTCCATACAGGAAAACTATATCCTCAGTGTGCTATAATATGATGCCCTGCCCATCCAGCATGGACTGAACCTCCTCCGTCAACAAATAGGACTGTAACCATGTCCGAGTCTGACATTCCCCTCTCCCCACGGACGACAAGCCCAGTGTTCATCATCCGATCTTCGATTTCTATCGATGCCCCAAGGCAGAAGGTTTGGGACACTTTGCTCGACTTTTCGTCCTACAAAGAATGGTACGTAGGCCTATGATAGTGACCACTAATTACTAAGTGGTGGGATACGCGTACAGGAACCCATACATGTACGCTTCTTTCTTTCTTTTTCCGAACCCATGTCCTACTTTTACTGCGTAGCCGGATGCAAGAGGTTATTAGCGAGCACGATAAGACTCCTCTCCTCTCTCAAATCGCTGCGCCAGGTCGCCGCATCAGACTACGGCTCCACGTGCCACCCACAATGAACGATGCGGAATCCAAGGCGTCCACGGCCGAGGAGATACTGACTTGCGTCGACGCCACGAGTTTCAGGCTGGCGTGGCGCTTCGCAACGCCCGCACGCTGGTTGATCAACGCAGAACGCTGGCAGATCCTGCGAGATGGAGGGAGAGATGGTGAAAAAACCGTATACGAGACGTGGGAGTTTTTCGGGGGTTTGCTCGCATATGTAATCTGGTTCTTTATGAGCGCAAAGCTCCAAAGTTCGTTTGATGCTATGTCGCACGCGCTCAAGGACAAAGTTGAACGTGTGGATTAACGGAGGGGTGACGAGTAGTAGACAACGTACAGGCCCGCAAAGCATATTTGTTCATTCTTGAACAGTTTGCTATTAAGATGTGCTTTCGTCGGCTGCAACTGTGATTTTTTCTGACTGGCGAAAAGTCAATTGTAATTGATAGGTTTTATGAGAAGAACAACATTATGGGCCGACACCAAGACATGCCACCAGGTCCACAAAGTCTGGCAGTTGTCAGGTGCAGGCCTCAAAATTTCTTCGAATCATTATCCCTAGAAGGTGGATGTGTCGTATATGTCAGACTAGCTCGAAGTATCGCGTCTTGTGATATGCAATAACAACGGCCACTGCTACAAGCCCATGAGCATACATACAAGAAAGAGTCGGGCACCATAGAGTACTTTGTCCATGTAGTCCCCGGTCTGTATCTACATTCTGAGGTGAGCTTAATACTCCGCTTCGGTGGTTCAGGCTCAGGCTTCAGTGATAATCAGGGACACCTTGTTGCCTCTCCACTCCTCTACCGAATACAGAAGATCATGATTGGGTGTTCGTGGTTGATCTCCGAACTGCTTATCGTGTCCTTGAGATGCCCCAAAACTTGAGGCCCTATTGTTGTGGTTGTCGTGTTTCAGAAGGTTGGTCAGCGAAGTCAGCGACACGCGGTGCTTTGATTATATAAGCACCTTAAACTTATTGTTGTTCCGAGTCACTCACGAGATTTAATCATTACGGCCAACGTGGTAATTGACAAAGTCATGCTTCTAGCGCCCCGCTATTGTTTCTGCTCCCAGTCCTGCGAGGATAGGCTTTTTGTACTCGAGTTGCTCATAAACATGGTTCCTCACCGTTCTGCCCAATCTTCACAACGCTCCAAAACCTTCACTAGTCCAGTGCCCAGCCATAGACTAGCCTTTCTCTGTCCTCGTCAGTGCCATTACCAGCGAAAGCCGTCTGCTTTGCGATACTTTGCGTATCTCAGTTTGAGGCTCATACACCTCCCTCTTAATTGTTTGCTTTCCAACCCCAAGTTTCTTGTACGCCTGTGAATAACCTCCTTTACCAGCGTCCTTCCGTGTCCCTGACACCCAATCCCGCTCCACCGTAAACCTCACCACTGGCAGTTTATTATAATAGTGCCAGTCATGAATACCCCTGCCAACCCCAACTCGTTCAGTTTCCTGGCTCACCCACCCCCAACGCGGTTTCAACGTTCGGAGCCACCAAAGGCTACCGTACGGACCATCTCCCATCGCCGGTCCAGTACCAAGGCCACGATTTCTACTTGGGTAGCGGGTATACTACCTGATTCTCCGACGCCTGAAAGTCCGCCTGTACCCTCGGTCTCCTCCCGTCGTCCTTCCCTATCTTATTCTTTGCGTTCCCGACGTTCCAGGTCTCCTATCTCAGCCTCTGCCTCGCCCGTACCCAGCTCAAAGGTCCACACTCCAGAATTACGCACTTCTACATACGCCTGCACCGTCGTTCCGCTACCCATCCCACCGTATACCTCTGCTCCTTCTCATCCCTCTTTCCCCGTAGAAAGACAGATCGGTAATCCCCCTGATGAGATGAAGCTCTCTCGCCTGTTGATGCGTCAGAACAAATCCTCTACACCATTAGCCAGTCCTCGCTCGCCGACGACACCCAAGAAATGGGGACTCGTGCACTTCTTCCGATCTCGCCCACGTTTCCGGTCCACGCACACCCGGGACCCCTCAGCACCGACCCCCTCCGCTCATGCTCGCAAATTCCCGCATCCACCCGCGTCCTCCTCTCCCACGGCGATGGCGTTCCGCATCGCCGGTCAAAAACGCGCGTTTTACACCCAGCGCGGCTTGCTTCCGCTTCCCCTGGACTCAGAGGTAGCGATAATGCAATTTGTAGACGGGGGCTCGCGCGCGGACGCTGTGGCCCGTCTAGGGGCCACCTATAAGGATGAAGCGGGCGTCATTTATGCGGACGAGGCAGAGGCGGGAGAGTGTCTCCCACTTTTACTTACTGCCGACAATGGCCCCGACGACTCGGATACGTCCGGTGAGCTACCAAGTGTGCACTCTGGTGCGTCAGGGAGGCTCGCTTTCACCCCTGCGCCGCTATCGCATCTCTCCTCGACGACCACACAGCCAGGGACAGCACAACATTCGCCAGCACAATCACCCGCGTCCCCTTCTCGAAGGGCGTTATTCTCTATCCCTGCTCGCGGGGGGGGCTCCAGTGCGCCGAGATATTTACACGTCACTCGTCCCTCGCTACCACCACATTTCGGTGGTCTCGGCACAAAAACACAGTTTTCTCCACCTGTGGAGGTGACCGCCTCGCGCAGGAAGCCACGGAGACGGCCTGCCCCGCTCGTATTACATCTGCAGGCCAACGCGGTGGGGTTTGAGGACTCGTTTGCGCCGACCGTCGTTATTGAGGCACCATCTCCCACAGCACAGGAGGCTGGGGCAGGTCCAAAGGGTGACATTGACGCGCGAAAGGAGTGACGAGGGTGTGGATGTAAGCGTGGTGGATCGAAGAATCGTGTATCTGCTTCTGATTAATATTGTATTATGTCTGTCCCACGAACGCGAATTTTTCAATGCTCCATTCATCGTACCATTACGCATTATCTCCCGTATCAGCCCCCCAATTGATCAAATCTGCTACAACACATTTTTGTGTAAAGTCAAAGCTCATGGGTATCCCTTCCCACAATATCACTACTCATACCCTCAGGGATCCAAAAAGAGTTGATGACTGCGACGGCTTCCAGACGGATTTGCAGGCATGTATCCTTCAAACGCTTGCTCCTCTTCCTCTCGCCCTCAACGGGGAACCAAGCAGAGGCCTAGGGAAACCACGCCCTGCTCCGCGTGAAAGGAATCCACCTCTAGGGGGCGACGGTACAAACCCTCTGGATCTGCCCATTCCCCTACCCCCACCTGCACCTCCTCTTCCATCACCACTCGCTCTTCCCCTTCCACGTCGCCCGCGCAAAGGCGGGGATATTTCTGATACTGTGCTTGTATCCTCTTCGATGGCGTTCGACTCCGCTTCCATAACTCTATCCATATCGTGATCCCTGCTCACGTTATTCGCCGCTGCATGGTGGTGGTTTGCATCTGGCAGGTGACGCGCTGCGGGCCGCCCGCTACGCGTAGCGAGACCAGCCCGGCCACGTGGAGCGTGGCTGTTGCGGCCAAAGCGCACCGAAGAGGGGACAAGGCCGAGGGCAGAGACCTCACGCGAAAGCGCGTTCACCTCTGCGTCTGAGTCTCCATCCCCGTCCGCGGTACCTTCACCCATCGTCTCTGCTGTTGCCTCTTGCTCTGCCGAGGCAGGGACAGAAACAGTCGTCAATTGTTCCTCGCCCGCGAAGTTATTGTCGCCCTCGCCATCCGAGTCCGAGTGCTGATGTGACGGAGATCGTCGAGGTGGTGACGGAGACTCGTCCTCATTACCGTCACCCGAGGCGTTTCCCTCGGTGTCGCGTGGGCGCCACGGCCCACGGAGCAAGCTCGCACCATCGCCCCAGCGGCGGAGCAAGCCACCGATGCCCTTGTTAGTCACAGCAAAAAAGTATTCCTTTGGATACGCGTGAGCGGCGATGAGATGCAACCTCCTTGCTTTTGGATTTGCAAACACGCGCGGGCAGGATGAGAGGTGACAAGCGAACTGTGCCGTTGGTGCGATTTCATTCCTGTTAGCACGAAGAGGGGAGGGATAACATCACGCACGATTTTCTCGCCGCGCTCCCTGCGTATTGCGGCCAAGGGATCGTGGCATTCTGTGAGGTGCTGCGAGAAACAAATGATGCAGGTTAAAAGTGAAGTGGTCAGGGACAAAAGTGTGGACGCACGAGCTCGAGAAGACGTGGGTCAGGAAAGATACAACCACAACCCCGTGAGGAACAGACATGGGCGTGGTGGGTTGCATAGTGTGTCTCGAGAGCGTGCGAGTCGGACAACGCGGTTGGGTGATTGGGAAGATGGCATGTTGGTGGCAAGGTGCACAATAAGGGTAGTCGGACTGGTGCACTTACTCTAAGTGCTTTTGGTGTTCTAGAAGGAGAGGACGTCCGAGAGGGTGATGGGGTATGTCGTCTTTTGTTGTTGGAGGACATGAGGGATAAGAGTTTGGCTGCGGGTGGGGATAGATTAAACCTCAACCTTAGTCACCCACGGGCCCTCTCAAGGCCTTGTTCCGCGCCCTCGCTTGGACAGCTAGTACACAGCACCACTGCTTCTAGTCATATTTCTTATATTCAGTACTTTATTCTCTTCGCGACTGGTCAGCCGACGGGCTCAGGCTACGTGATCTCCTGGTTCTCGTGCTATCGATATACCTCTCATCTCGTGAACATCCGCTATTAGGTGCGTGTTCCTTTTTATTTATATTCCCCAACCTGATCGGATGACTCGAACCAGTGCACCTCACTCACCTTCGATGTCATCCTCGTCATTCGAAATATCAGGTCTCGGGGATCTCCCCCCATACAAATCAGAGACACCATCCGAATACCCTTCCCAGACCGAGTCTCCAACCGTTTTCATGCCGGTCATGCGTCCGCCTACACCAGCCCCTTCGCCACGTCCCATTTCTCCAGCACCAAGCGTCATATCCCTCACCTCCTCAATCGTACCTCAAGTCGAACCACTTCCTTTCCAAGCGTTTCTCAACGAATTCCACTCTCTAGGCCCGATTACCCGACAAGATTATCTAGCGGCTCTCCTCTCCCATTGTTCTTCTCGCGAACTCTTTTTCATATCTACTCGCATCGCACCTCTCCTCAAGCGAGATTTTCTCGCAGACCTACCCATTGAACTGTCCCTTCACATTCTCAGCTTTGTCGATCACCCACGCACTCTTGCGCGTATCGCGTGCGTATCGCGCAGATGGCACGCTCTCGTGCAAGACGAGCAAGCCTGGCGCGGCCTTGCGAGGGCGTTCCATTTTGATCCCGCCTTGCATGGGCCCTGCGAGCCAGATTCGGATGAATGCGATACAATCGGCATTACGCATTCTCGCATACCACATGTATTAACGCTTCCTCGCCTCCTTCGGCCCCTACGCACTCTCCAGTCGACGCAAAGTTCACAAGCGCTCTTCAAATATGCCTGGTCAACCTGTATGTTCTCCATCTTCTTGTGATTCCCCCTCCTGAGCGTCCGTTCATACTGATTCCTCCGGGACCGCCGCCCTACAGTGGTCAACTGGAAGCGCGGCGGCCGATGCCTGCGGGCCCATCGCATCCCCGTGCTCGATCCTGACAGCGGTGTGGTCACCTCCGTCGCGCTCGACGCCGACTGGCTTGTTGCAGGGCTTGCAAATCACCGTATCCACGTATTCTCGACGCACACCGGCTCGCTCGTGCGCACTCTCGTCGGTCACGAACTGGGCGTTTGGGCAGTCGACCTTGTCTCACGTGGCGGCGCGCTTGATCCCGCCCATCTTCAACCTCCACCGCACAACTCCAATGGTACAACGATGAATGGAAGCGGCGTTCCCGAGGTGGCAGATGGACCGGCGCTGCTACTACACAACCGCGCACCAGCTGGCGCGCAGGTCCTCGATCCGCAAGGACTTGACCATCTTTTACCACCGTCTATGCGCGCTGCATTGGCGCTCGATGCGCAGTATCCCCCTGTCGTTCATACGTATGAACAGGAGAATGACTCTGGCCGGGCGGAAAGCGCACGCAGCGACGTCGCCGGTGCGACACGTGGGTGGGGCCAGCCCGGCGCGCTGGTGGTCAGTGGTGGATGCGACAAAGACGTGCGTGTGTGGGACGTACGGACTGGGTGCGCCTTCCTTTACTTGTTCTTGTACTCGTTCTCATTCGTGCCGGGTGGGAATGGGGATCGCTACGTAGTCTCACGCTGTACGTCCTTCGTGGACACACCTCGACCGTGCGCTGTCTCAAGGTGTTACACAACCGGCCCGTTGCGGTGAGTGGATCGCGCGACGGCACGCTACGCGTGTGGGATGTGCAGCGTGGGCGTATGTTGCGCGTACTTGCGGGGCACGCAGGTAGTGTGCGCTCGCTCGACGTATGCGGCAGCCAAGTCGTCAGCGGAAGTTATGATGGCACTTGCAGAGTGCGTCGTATATCCTCACACATATGAGCAAGCGTGTTCCAGTGGCGCTGATTGATCATCAGCTCTGGGATGTCGACACGGGCGAATGTCTGCAGGTCTTCCGCGGGCACTTCAACCAGATATATGCAGTTGCTTTTGATGGCAAAATTGTTGCTTCCGGTGGCTTGGATACCACTGTGCGCGTGTGGGATGCACACACAGGGTACGCCAAATCAACAACCCGCACCTCATAATTTAGCCCTGTGACCCGCCTTCACAGACACTGCACTGCGATGCTTCAAGGCCATACTGCACTGGTGTGCTCCTTACAGCTGACGCCGCATACTCTCGTCACGGGAGGAGCTGATGGGCGTGTGCTGGCCTTCGCACTGCCAGACTTACGCGTACACACACGGATTGCAGCGCATGACTCGTCTGTCACGTCATTGCAGTTTGACGAGCAGTTCCTCGTTACGGGAGGGAACGACGGCCGCGTGCGCTTATTCGATGTCGGCTCTGGCGCATACGTCCGAGATGTCACCGCGCCAAGTGAAACTGTGTGGAAGGTTGTATTTAGACGCGAGGTATGCGCGATTATGTGCCGCCGTGCGGGAAAGACGACGGTTGAGATCTGGAGTTTTAGACCCAGAGAGGAAAGTAATGAACGCTTGCGGATAACTGGAAGGTAACTGTAGATGTCAAATTACGTAATGACATATGACACGTGTCGATATCATCCGATCACCCCTGGTAGGTAACTACGATAACCGTGAACACGCTCTAACCTAAGAGAAAATGTCTTTGCAAGTCAACTTATCAAGTCCAGATATCTCAAAAGCATACCAGGACATCCTTAATTCCCGCGGGATAGATTGGGTCATTCTGACATATGAGAAAGCCTCAAATGATCTCAGAGTACAATCCACAGGAAACGGCTTGGAAGATCTAGAGGAAGAATTCTCTGATGGCAGGTAAATAGTCCTGAATTTACTCGTCATACAACCGCTCTTACTCGTCATGGTAGGATTCAATATGTCTTTTCTCGTGTAACGGATCCGAATGTGTGATCTGCTGGCGTTTTTGTCAGTTCAAAAGCTAATTATCTTGTCTTGTCACAGACCAAGCTCCCCAAGTTCGTACAGATCAACTGGTGTGGTGATGGTGTTCCGGAGGCGAAAAAGGGTCTTTTCCATACACATTCTTCCGCAGTCGCCCGCTTCTTTCGCGGAACGCACGTCGTGATTAACGCGCGCAATGAGGTCCGTCACCGTGTCTTCGCAACGCGTCCTTTGACCTAACACTACCCGCGAAAGTCTGATGTTACGCCATCTCTTATCATGTCGCGCGTCGATTCCGCATCGGGCGCGAGGTATTCCGCGCATCATGAGCAGGCACGCAAGTTCGAGCCCATCGCCCCTGTGGGCACGAACTACACCCCTGTAGGGAAAGTCGACATTACCGCTATACGCAGCGCAGCAGCACCCGCACTTCCTAAGCCCACCGTGCCACCTGCCCCACGCCCTTCTACGGTAACTCCTGCAGCGCCACTCTCATCAAGACGAGCAGTCCAGCCTACTGCCGTCGGCAGTGCAGCAGCCGCCGCGCGGGCTCCTGAAGACGCCTGGGACGCGCCAAGGCCGACGGTACCTGCTGCCCCTCCAGCCCCTGCGGCGGCTCCCCGTCCTACCCCAAGTGTCGTGGCCGATTCGCCCTCGGTCTCGACTCGCACTGCAACCGCCCCCAGCTCGAAGGTTCCTACCAAGCCCTCTGAAGATGACCGTATCGGCCCCGTCGTAAGTCGCATCAGCCCCATGACTAACCCCAAGTGATCGGATCTTGATCGTTCCTCCTTCACAGGGCACAGCGTACACGCCTGTCTCGCTCCCCACCCCAAGGAAGTTAAACAACCCATTTGAAGCTCGTACACAAGCTGCTCTAGCCGCTCAGTCTGGTTCTCCGCGCCCTACAGGGGCCTCCAGCGGCAAGCAGACATGGAGCGAGCGCCAGGCGCTTGCAAAAAAGCGAGCTGATGAAGATGAGGCCACCAGCCGCGCCGCCGTAGCTCCGGCGCTCTCACGGCAGCCTCCGTCTGTATCGTCTGCAGAAAGATGGGGTGCTGGGACGGCGGTTGGCCCCGCTGCAACACAGGGAGTCGCGATCGTGAACCGAGAGCCTGAGTTAGAGCCAGGGCCAGAGCCTGAAGTCCCTCCCTCTCCTCCACCCCCGCCTCCACCCCCGCCCCCGCCTCCACCAGTTATTAACCGTTCACCTGCTGCCCCGGAGCCCCCAGTAGAAGTAGGGCCAACAACTGTGGCACCGCCACCACCACCACCGCCGCCGCCGCCTCCGGCTGCGCCTGTCGCTCAGGTACACATTCAACCTCAACCCAAGTGAATAATTGGATTGACGTATTACTGTAGCTGGCACAACTGAAAGTCCGAGAAACAGAGCCCGAGCCAGAGACAGTGCCTCCCATTTCCTCTGTGGAAGGTCAAGGCCATGCTGCTGTTGCTCACTATGATTACGAGGTACGGGTCTCGTGTTCATAAGGATAGGATTCTCGATCGCGACAGGACTAATGGCTGCACGTCCAGGCTGCAGAAGATAACGAGTTATCCCTAGTCGAAGGAGAGCTTATTGTAGGTATTATACAAGAAGATGCAGATTGGTGGTTCGGCACCAGCACAGATGGCACCCGGAGTGGTTTGTTCCCCGCAGCCTACGTTGTCCTCGTTGATACACCCGCGGGAGCTGAGCCGGAGTTAGACGCCGAGGTAGAAGCACCCTCGCTTCCACCTCCGGTGTCAGCCGCGTCAGTTGATCCTGCCGAACAGGAAGCTGAGCCTGCCCTCGGTGTCAACGAGAGCATTGTGGCGGTAGCGTTATACGAGTGCGCAAGATGTCCTTCCTTTCCAGCTGCCGTCTGATTTAAGTTTGTTGCTGCAGCTATGACGCTGCGGAGGACAACGAACTGTCCTTCCGCGAGGGTGACAGGATTACTGAGATTGAAGGTGTCTCTGAGGATTGGTGGTCCGGTCGTGACCAGCAGGGTAATGTTGGGTTGTTCCCAGGTGCGTGTGTCTTTTTCCGCGACTACGTTTCAAGTCCTCAAGACATGTAACGAGACTGACGAGAGCGTCTATAGCGTCTTATGTCGAAGTCCAGCAGTGAGATATTATATTGCTAAAGGGATAGAATGTGTAGTTTCTGAGTTTGTATTACATGCCAGATCCCTTTTTTTCTGCCTCATTTCGGTCCAGCCGCCATTAATTGCCTTGTGCTCCCCGAGTTCCCTTCACCCCCGCATCGCGTCTACGTTGGGTAAACCGGGAGTTTTAAAAAAAAAAAAACGAACGGCATGAGTTAAAACCTCGGGCGCTTTCGAGAAGATGGCACCCTTCCAAAATCGGCAACCACCATGAAGCGGCGACTGACGTTGTCGTACACGTTGCAAAGGCCTTCTTGTCTCTGGCCACCATGGCTGACCTATGCATTCCCGCCAACCCAGACATCTCTGGTATCGGCGTACGCACTGCCATCTACCTTCAAAATTTTCTATGTTTCGCACCCGTCGTCGCTCACCTCTGGGATGGAAAAGTCACTATCGATGAGATAAAAGGAATAAAGGACCAATCCATCGGTATGCTCGCAATTGCGTTCGCCATCCTCATCTCCACCGTCATTGAAGCCAAAAAGTTTGGCCTTGGCCAATCAATTACCAACTTTCACGCCGCCGTCGTTCTCGATCTAAGCTGGATGAATAACACCAGCACTTTCATTTGGTTCCTCCTATATGCTCACCACCGAAGCATAAACGAAGACAAAAGCCTGGTCATCCCCGTGACCTGGTCGGGCTGGCTCGAGCTTCTCTTCTCTCCCCTTCGTCGCGTTGTAACGGGCAATAGCGGAACAAGTTCCGAGCAGACTGAGCCGAGCAACGACCATGCGGACGGCAATCAGAGCGGGGAGCAAAGCGGCGATAGTAGGGGCAATAGGAACTGTGACACCGCGCAGGACGTTACGCCTCAAAAGCTTGACAAGACATATCCACCGTTCGTTAAACGCCTTTGGGAGCTCGTTTTACAGGCACCCGTTCTCACTCTCGGCTCTATTCACCTCTCACTCATGGCCTCCATCGGAATCTGGCTCTGGAGTGATCCGTCCAAGTTTGGCGCCCGCATCTCCTGCGATC
>Ga0209488_10000188_pt1 | contig 48162 bp, 45 predicted proteins | sample Rivendell_Oct201_8_FD_188349 | JGI IMG/M metagenome (GOLD analysis project Ga0209488, IMG submission 188349) | Vadose zone soil microbial communities from the Eel River Critical Zone Observatory, Northern California, USA -... | ecosystem: Environmental > Terrestrial > Soil > Vadose zone >...
GCGCTCGGTGATCTGCCGGTGCAGCTTCTCAACGTCCTCCTGGTCGACGGCAGCGACGAGCTTCTTGCCGAGCGCCGGTTTGATATCGACCTCGCAGTTGCGTTTGTAGCCGAGCCGTGTCTTCGGCCTCTTGGTCGAGGCGTACTCCGCGACGAACTTGTCGCAGAACTTCGCCATGGTGAGCGCGTTGCGTTGCTCCTGCTTCGCGGCCAGCGGGTCGACCCCGTCCCTCTCGGCCGCGCGCCTGATCTGCACCGCCTCGTCGCGCGCGGCCTCCGTCGACCAGGTCGGATACTCGCCGATGGTGGCGAGCCTTTTCTCGCCCGTGGCCTTCACGGTGTACTCGACGATGAAGGCGCGCGTGCCGCCGGCCGCGAGCCGCACGCCGAACCGCTTCAGCCAGGGCAGCTTCGGCCGCTCCAGGTCGGGCGCGTCCCACACGCGCGCCGTGCCGGCCTTCGGTAACGGTCGGTCCTTCACGATGCCGTCGGTGAGCCGGCGCGGACTGTAATCTGTCATTGGTGCCCTCCCACAATCAGCGGGCCCTCGGCTGAGTCCGTGCAGGGTCCGCCCGGAAATAGTATCTCGGTGTCACCCGGATAGAAACACTATGTTACGCTGATAGCGCGGAAAGTGCTTGTTTTGCCGAGGCTTCTGAGCGGTTCAGGGCGGGAGTGGCTTGGGTATCAAGGGCTTAGAAAAACGGCCCGAATCTAACTCTTAATCAGCGGGTCCCAGGTTCGAGTCCTGGTGCGCCCACCAAGCGTTTCAACGACTTAGGCTTGGTGGGGTGAATTTGAAATCGTCGGGACAACGCCGGGGACAACATCGGGCGCTAATGCTCCGTCGCCTTGCTCCGAATTTCCTGCAGAAGCTCGTGCGCAGGCCGAAGTGAACCCTTGCGTCGCTCCTGGCCTACAGCTTGCTGCAGGGCTTCCAACTCCTCTGGGCTTTCCACGACGACCATGATGCTTTGCAAGAAGCCGCCCTGACATTGGGCACAGACGGATTTGAGGGGCATTCGCACCTAGTCGGTTGAGAAGTGCTCGCGGCGTCGCTCGGCACGTTCGGATGCTGGCCAAGCGGAGCAGATGGAGCATTGGTCTTCGGGGATGACGTCGTCGTCCATGGGCCGATCCCTCCGATGAAGATCGGCAGATGGCGACAGTGTTGGAGTTTTTCAATCTTCCATGAGTGGCTTTATCTCGCCATTCATCCTCAGAACGACAATGTTTGCGTATCACTTGGCAGTTTGATACGCCGCCGCGGTATTCCACATATGCTCCAAAATACCAGCCATTCTCACCCAGGTCGCGCAGCCAAATTGATATCGGACCTCGCGGCTTAACTTCCGTCCGTAGAAGATAAAAGCATTTGTTGAAGCGAGCGCTGTAGTGGTTCTCAAAAGTGAAGGCCCCAGAGCGTGCGTTAGGCAGTGACTTGAAAGTTTGGTGTAACAATTCTTCGGCTTGCTTCCGGCATCGCTCTTGCAGTTCGTTGTCAGGTTGAGCTTGTCCAAGGCAAGGCCACCACAGGACTACAGTACCAAGAACGATGGTTACCCTCTCAATGCCCATGCTTCTCCAACCTAGTAATTCTCCTTCCTCGCGACAATCCGATCTCGCAGCGCCTCGGCGACGTTGAATTCCTTCGCAGCCTCCTTGATCGCCTCAGCTTCTCAGGGCGACAAATGACGCTGCCCGTTACAGGTTAAGGGAACAAAGCTCACTTCCGAAGCGTTCGTTCATGTCCCGACAAGCGAGAATACTCTCGTTGACCCAAATCAACGGTAGCGATCGAGAATGTTTGTTGGCCTAACTCCAGGGAGAATGAACATGCGCCGATCTGCCATTCTCATCACTGTCGCGGTCATGATGGCCGCAACACAAGCCAATGCTCAGTCGAGGGCTAGCTATAACGCCTGTGAGGCGCTCTCTGTGCAAAGAGCATCTGGTCCTGGGCCCAGCGGGCGAACCCACAACGCGTTCATGCGAGATTGCTTGGCTGGGAAGATCCCATTTAGAGCAGGAAGAACAGTTGCTTCCGCGTCGGAAGCACACGTGCAGAGCTTTGAGAGGTGTGAGGCGCTGTCGGAGCAGAGAGGAGCCGGCTCCGAGGGCGGAAGTGGAAATAGGAACCATAACTCATTCATGCGCCAATGCATGGCAGGCAGAATTCGCTGATCTCTCAATAGCGTTATTCAACTTCTCGCGGAAACCAGAACCCATTCTGGCACCAAGCCAGAGTGGGCGCATAAAGCGCTTGTCACGCTCCCGCTGAACCGCAATCCGGTCCTTCAGCACATCGCTGACGTTGAATTCCTTCCCAGCCTGCTTGCGCGCGGTTGCTTCGTCGGGAATATCGGCCTGGCCGAGATAACTTCGCAGGCGTGCCTTTGATCAGCGTCGCTCGCCACTAAACAGGCGTTAGGCTACCGTCAGCGAGTTCCAACCTGTGTTCAAAATAAGACACCGCCAAAATAACGCCCTTAAGGTATGTCAGCACCGTCTACTTTGGTTAATATCCTATATGCTCTGTTTATCGACGGCGACCCCCACTCAGGTCTTCGAACCCCACTGAGCAACAAAGCCGCCGAAAACCCCTTCCTGCCTTAAGCCCTCGGCAACCCCCGACGCCGAGGGCATTTCCTTTAGGCAATGGATCGATCGTCTATCAGGGAATAGCGAGCTTCGGTATGAAGGTAGCTGGCTCAGCCCGTTCAGGAGGGTTTGGGTCCCCAGCCTTTACCCTCGGTACTGCCCGTACCGGGGGTTTTTTACAACCTGCTGAGGCGATGGTTTCGAATTGTGCGCCCCGGCGCTACGCCCATCTGGTCCATCCCGATTGCGCTAGTATTCATGCTGGCGCTCTGGTGAGCCGGCGCCCGAGTGGAGCATGAATGGTGATCATCCCATGATCGCATACAATTTGATCGTATCGCGCGCCTTGAAGCGAATTCTGAACGCCGCTGCAATCCTCTCGATGCTTGTGCTTGGCGGCTGCGTGGACTCCGCCGAACCACTCCTGAACAATGCAGAGCCGATACTGGGTCAAAAGCTGCGGGTCCACATGATCCCGGTCGGAAAGGAACAAACGGACCCTGGCGGTGAGATACTCGCTTATGCGTGGAACGGCGAACGTTACGAGCCCGTCTCCCGGTCGAAGGGCACCCAGCAGCCCTTCACGGTGCATTACTTCGGCACGCAGGACTACATTGCCCAGGGTTTTCCTACATCGGACACGGTTGTCGACACCGTGACCTATGCCCTCGTCCGCAAGGCCGCCGAAGGCGTGTATGTGATGTCCCCGATCGAGGAAAAGGACCTGAACGAGGAAACACGGGCGAAACTTTGCGATCCCGGAATTATCTATACTTGCCGCATTTCTTCGGCTGAGGCGCTCGCGCAATTGGCTCGCGCAGCCGCGAGTGCACAGCGCGAGCCGCTCCACGTGCTGCTGCTTCGTGGCGAGGACGAGCCGGCCCCGAATTGAACCCGTGCGCCTTTGGTGACCACACTTCGGCAAACCGCCGCGGAAGCCGGCGGCGGCCCGTTACGACTCGGAAGCTGCGGAAGTTGGATAAGCTGCGTCGTCAGGTGCGCCGCAAGGCAATCGGCGGACGTGCGCTCACCCGAATGGACGCCAATGCCGGTCAATTGTTCCGTGGCTGCCGGCAGATTGCGTCGACCTGCCCGAGCAGGGAACCACCGTTACAAGCCAGAGGAGCGCCTATGATCAAGGTCTGCTGCTTCTCTGAGCACCTGGTCACGCAGGAAAGTCGGACTTCGCCCACCCCGCTTGGCCAGTTCGATGATCCGAATGGCGATGACTTCCCGGGCGCTTGCGGCATCAGCGGGCAGCTCTAGTGCCTTGCAGACCTCGTCAAATGCCAGGGACATGGCGCTGACATCTTTGGGGTCGAAGGCGCATTGGTCTCTAGAAAATGGAATGATCGCGACCATCGACGCGCTCCGTTACACGATGCACCCTTCCCAGATTATCAAGGTACGCCGGTCTCGGAAAAAAGGTCAGTCAGATATCCGACTTATGAATTCTTTTTGATGCGGGCGGGGCTTGTCTAATCCGGGATTCCAGTGGGCCGGTTCTCGAAATCGCCCAGCGGAAAGGATAATAATACCTGTCCGTCTATGTCTCGCACCGACATCGTCCATTGCGACCAATTCCGCTGCAGCATGCCGTCGCGCTTGAAGGTCAGCTCGCGGGCGACTTGTCTTGCATGCTCTCGCGCCGCATCGAGATCGGGCAGCTCCGTCCCGTCGCTGTCGGCGACTTCCTCACTGTCGAGGAGATAGAAATAGTACTTTGGCATATCGGCACACCCTCTACCAGTTTACGCCGAGCTTGAGAGCCAGCCTTTGGTCTTTGATCACCTCGTAGCATTCACATGCGCCGTCTTCGAGCATCCTGCGGCTCAGGATCGTCACCTTTCCGCGGCTGTATTTGACGGCGCCTCGCTTTTGCAACTCCTGCGCCAGCAAGGTTACGGTCGTGCGGCGGACGCCCAGCATCTGGGCCAGGAACTCCTGCGTGAGCGGAAGCTGCAAGCCGTTGATATGATCTGCGCTTTGCAGCAGCCAGCGGCACAGACGCGACGAGGCATCGTGCACGGCGTTGCAGGCCGCGAGTTGCTGGGCTTCCGCCCACAGCGTCTCGGTATAGTGCGCGATCATGTCCCGAATTGAGGGGGTACTGAGCGAAACCCTCTCGAACGCATGCGCTGCGATCGTTGAAAAGCGGCCGGGAATTTGCACCGTCGCGCGCGTGAACGACCGTCGTCCCCCCAGCCCGCGGTGCAGGCCGAGGGCTCCTTCGCGTCCCACGGTCGACACTTCGACCATATCGCCGTCGCGGCTCACGACGAGAAGCGAAATCATGCCGCTTTGCGGGAAGTAAATTCGGTCGATGGTTTCGCCCGGCTCAAGAAAGACAGAACCCTGCACCGGCGAAATCTCTTTGAGATCCGGTTCCAGGAGGGCTAACGTCTCTTGAGGCAAGATTGCTAAGAGACGGTTTTCCCGATGTTGCAAGACCAGTCCGTTCGCCAGACGTGGCTCCTGACTTGCCAGATGGGCACGACAGCGAAGCTGTAAGCGAGGCTAGCTCAACAGCTTCCCTCACAATGGAGCGGTACCCCGTCTTGATCCAGTTCGACTGGATAGCTCCAAGAGGGGTGGCCGTTGCTCACTCAATGCGAGCGGTAACCGGCTTGAAGCGAACCCATTGTGGCATTTTTGTTTCCTCAGAGCCAGCAATTGTGGACTAAGTCGGATACCTGACTTAGCGTGATGGCGCGCCCGTCCGTGCTCCGATGTCCACAAAAACTCAACTGCTCTTGGCCGGGGCGGTGTAACGGCGCTCGACAATGTCTCTGATGCGCGCGCGGCTTTCTGCTGCCGTCAGGGAGTGATCTTGCTCGATGGGGACCGCTTCGGATGCCAACTCGTTATCTTTGATGGCGTCACGAAACCACTGCGAGTAAGCGCCTGCGCGCAGGTGGTGCAGCCACGTCTTGTCATCGACTCCATTCGCAAGCTGCAAAAAGGTTGAGAGGTTCTGGGCACGCAAGTTGAGCGCACCTTCCGGGCCGCGAAAGTAGAAGCTCTTATCCTCACCAAGCTCACCTTCGGCGTATTTGCGGACATGTCGCTTCTGCTTGTCCTTGGGTCTGCGAGCGGTTACCAGCTCAAGTCGATCCTCGCAGCCGTAGACGAGAACCTGATCCGCCTGCGGTGTCATCTCAATGTTCGGGCGCATTCGTCCGGTCACCTCGCAGAACTTCTTGATCGCCTGCAAGGCCCCGTCGCCGACGCCAATGACGGTCGAAACCAAGGACAGGAATTCCGGAGCGACTTCCTCTGGATGAACCGTGACGGCGATCGCGGCCGGCAGCTCGCGCGGCAATGTCGTTGGCGCCGGATGCCACTTGGCGGGCAGGCAGTGATGAACTTCGTCGAACACGAGCCAATGCGGCCGTCCCGATACTGCGCGCATCTTCGCAAGCTCAGGCAGGAGCTTCGCAAGAAAGTGAGGCCGTTCGGGCGGATCTATCGCCAGCAGATTGACGACGGTGCTGGTATCGGGTGACTCCAATAGCTCCAGCGCTTCGCCAATGCGTGGCGCTTGCTTGGAATCCCCAATGGTGACGACATCGCGTAGCTCGCTGTAATCTCCTTCGGGATCAACCACACAGAATTGATAGGCAAAGTCTCGCATCTGCTCGAGCAGCGCGGTCACAATGGTGGACTTGCCGCCACCCGAGGAGCCGGTCACCAGCACCGTTTCGAATGGACTGACGGTCAGCGCTACGCCATCGGACCTATGGCCAACTACGGGCTGGTCGCGCGGTACTCTCGGCCTTACCGAGGCCAGATCGTCGTTGGTGAGCATGTGCGCAAGCTCGATCACGCCACTGCCGTGATGTGAAACGACAAAGTCTGCCTTTGCTTTGACCGCTGGAAGGGCATTGTCGACTGCGACTGCGCATCCGCAGGACCTGAGAAACGCCTGATCGTTCTCCGCATCGCCGATCCCGACGACGTTGTGAGGAGAGAGGCGAAGCCGTTTAAGCGCACTCTTGAGGCCGGACGCTTTGTTGATCTCGCTTGGCAAGACCATCACGGCGCCCTTGTTGAAGATGATGTGCTGCTCAAGACCAAGATCACGGATCGCGTTCAGCACGAGGCCCTCATTGGGTTCCCATGTCGCGATGATCGTGCGCCCCACCGCCAAAGGTGTGACGCCGAGCTCCTTGAGACGGTCGACCAATGCTTGGGGCGGCGGTTCGGCAAGTGGAATCTCTTCCTTCCTTGCCGGGACAAACAGCAAGGCGCCGTTCTCAGCCACGACGACATCGAACGGCTTCAAGTCGCCGAAGGCGTCTCCGAGATCGGCAAGAGTTCGGCCGGTCACCAGGATGACCCTGCGTCCGGATTGGCGTAGATTCTCGATCGCTTGACGAGTGGCCGCGTCAACCTGGCCATGCTGCGCGAGGGTGCCGTCGTAGTCGGTAGCAAGGGCAACGAAGAACACGGAGCCTCACGAACGATTTCAGTTGCAAATCATTGGGGGGCGCTTTGAACGGACTAATAGCCTCCCACGATGGGCAGGATTTCGCCGGTAATGTAGCTCGAACAACTCGGTGCTGCCATGAACACAAAGGCTGGTGCAATCTCTTCCGGCTGTGCTGCGCGCCTCATCGCCGTGTGAGAGCCGAATGTCGCGACCGGCTGCGCCGGCTGGTCGGCTGGATTGAGTGGTGTCCACACAGGCCCGGGCGCGATCGCGTTCACGCGGATGCCGCGATTGATGAGGTGCGCTGAGAGCGAGCGAGTGAACGCGTGAATGCCGCCCTTGGTCATCGAATAGTCGAGCAGGTCCTTGCTGCCCTCGATCCCGGTCACGGAACCGGTCATCACGATTGCGCTGCCGGCTTTCATGTGCGGCACCGCAGCCTTGACCATGTGAAAGTAGCCGTAAAGATTTGTTTTGATCGTTCGATCGAAGTGCTGCTCGCTCAGTTCTTCGAGCCGGTCCGTATGCTCTTGAAAGGCTGCGTTGTTGACCAGAATATCGAGCTTCCCGAATTGTCGTAACGTCTCTTCGACCGCTGTTTCGCAAAAGCGCAGGTCGGCGACATCGCCAGCCATCGTGATGCAGCGCCGTCCTTCGGCCTCAACCGCGCGCTTCGTGTCTTCGGCATCGCGGTGCTCATTCAGATAGACAATGGCTACGTCGGCTCCCTCCCGGGCATAAAGGACGGCGATGGCGCGGCCAATGCCGGAGTCGGCACCTGTGACGAGCGCAATCATGCCTTCCAGCTTGCTCGAACCTCGATAGTGAGGCGCCTGATACATAGGCGCCGGGTCGAGCTCGGCCTCAAGCCCGGGTTTCTTCAGATGTTGCTTGGAGAAGGAGTCAGGGTACTCGCGCGCCCCTGCCTGCATGGCCTCGTTCTGCTTCTTCGTTCGGGTGGTGCCCTTCTTGTCGGCGCGATCAATCTCTTCCTGGATCATCTGCCCGCGCCGTGCCGTTTGCTCAGCGTTTTCTGCAAAGGCATCGAGCTTCCCCGGCTTGGTCATGACGGCATCCTTGTTACTGGTCACCAAAAGGCGCGCTGTATCGTTGAACAATGGGATTGCCCGGGAGTTCCACCGCTGATGCCAAATTGAGCGGAAAACCAACAGGTTCCGCCTCCAGTCCGGGGGTCTTGCTGAATGGCACCTTGACTATTGAGAGAGTACGTCGGCGCGACCGGGTCGCACCTCGCTGGTTCGCACCTCGCTGGTTCTCACCTCGCTGGTTCGCACCTCGCTCTTGGGGTTTACGAAGAATGCGATGACGTCGGGGTGTGCCTGCTTTACGAGCCGCTCGACCTTACGGGTCAGGTCTTGCACCTCGGGGGCTGACAGACGGTCGGCAAAATCAATTTCGAGGATGGCGACGATTTGTTCGGGAGCAAGATGCGCGGTCATCAGACGGCCGAGACTGTCGACGCCCGGCAGGTGTTGAGCAATGGCCCGGATCGATTGCAGGGTCTGTGCCCGCGCCGGCTCGCCGATCAGGAGCCCCTTGCATTCTCGGGCGAGGAAGATTGCCGTCGCCGCGAGCACGGCGGCAATGCCAATGGATGCAACGCCGTCCAATTGCGGAATGTCCAGACTCTTCGCCGCTACAATCCCGGCAAGTGCAATGAAAATGCCAAGGATCGCGGCGGCGTCCTCGAACAAGACCAGGAATGATGACGGATCCCGGCTGCGAGTTGCCGCCTCGATAAATGGCAGCTTGCCACGCTGCTTTTCGAAAGCGCGAAATGCGATCCAGCAGGTTGTCCCCTCGAAAACGAGGGAGATGGCTAATACGACATAGTTGACCATCGGATCAATCATGGAGACAGGATTTTGAATGTGCGTCACGCCTTCGTAGAAAGAGAGCCCGGCTCCTAATGAGAAAATCAGCAACGCAACAATGAAGCTCCAGAAATAGAGCTCGCGGCCGTAACCGAACGGATGCCGCTCATCAGGTGGCTGCTGCGCGCGGTGGATGCCATACAGCATCAAAACCTGATTGCCGGAATCGACCAGCGAATGGACGGCCTCGCTGAGGATAGCTGAGCTGCCGGTCCAGCCAGCCGCAGCGAACTTCGTGATGGCAATGAGGAGGTTGCCGGCGAGCGCAGCATAGATGACGAATTTCGAAGATGTGCCGGTCGCCATCGCAAGAACAAATCCGAACGGCGGAATGATGCTGACGTGCTGGCACACCAAAGACCGATTGCCGCATTCGGTTCCATCAGGCTGGTCTGAGAGTCCGCGTTCCACAGAGGAAGAGAGGCGGAACCATCTCCGGCAACCTGGATTGTCGCAATGTGGATGCAGACAATGTTGGACGATCGACACCAAACCCATGAGCCGAGCGGCAGTCCGCTCGAGAGCCAGCCGCAAGCCGACCCTTTGCTCAAGGAGGGTCGAGCGAGCTGGTTGCGGATCGTGGCGCTCGGAATTGCAATTGTGCTGATTGTTGGGCTGACCCTTTACGCGATCACCAGAGATCCGAGTACGACTCCGGGTACCGTTACGACTCCCGATACCGGGAAAAGTGCGGCCATTTTCGTCGGTCGATCTCTTGTGTAGGCACCCGGTGGCACAACGCGCGGCTTGACCGTAAGATCCCAGTTCCGTCGTGAAACGCTGACGGAATTCTCATGTCACGCCGCAGGTCATGACGTTTCGTTGTCTTCGGGACGTCGCGGACGGGGGCGCGGGCTGTCTTTGGTCGGGTGATGGTCTGATTTTTCAGGCTTTTTCCACGGCTCTTTGGTCCCCTGCTGCCCCGACTTCACGTTCTGCTCTTTCTGCTCCTTGTCCTTCTCCATGGAGGAGACTCCTCATCAATGTTCCATTCCGCGGGACGCGATGGTTCCCGCGACGAGTGTTCCAGCTAGGAGATAAGATCTCCCGATATCAGTGCCTCGTTACCAAATCACGCGCGATATCCAGGTTCCGAACGTGCTCGTGGACAAATCAGTCGCCTCGGGATGAGCCCGCGGCGGCTCTGAAAAGTTCCGTGCATCGCAACATTGCGGGTATTCCAACCGTGTGTGGACAGGAACAACAAAGGTTGCCGTCCGTTCTTGATTTGAGCAAGCAACCAAGCAGCAACCAGGAGGATTTGCGCCGTGGGTTTCTTCTCCAAGGATATCAAGACTATGGATGACCTGTTCGTGCATACGTTGCGCGACATTTATTACGCTGAGAATCAGATCCTGCAGGCGCTTCCTGACATGGTCAAAAAATCCAGTGACCCTCAGCTGAAGCAGGCATTTCAATCGCATTTTGCGGAAACCAAGAAGCAGGTCGGGCGTCTCGAGCAGGTCTTCCGCCTGCATGGGCAAGAACCGGCCGGCGTCGATTGCCCGGCGATTGACGGCATCATTGACGAGGCCGACGACGTGGCAGGGGAGGTCGATAATGCCTCCGTGCTCGACGCCGCTCTGATTGCGGCCGCTCAGGCCGTCGAGCATTACGAGATGACACGCTACGGGAGCTTGATCGCGTGGGCCAAGCAACTCGGACGCAATGATTGTGCGGAGTTGCTGCGGAAAAATATGGAGGAGGAGAAGGCGGCTGACAAAATGCTGACGACGCTGGCAGAAAGCAGAGTCAATCAACGAGCGGCGTAGGGCTGGCGTCAGGACTTGCTCAGGACTTGCCCGGATAGCACTCTTGCCGAGGAGGTGCGCCAGATAGGCGGCGTTCGACGCCAGCATTAGCGTCCAATCGGCCACCGCCTTCGGAGTCTTTTTTCAGGTCAATGTAGTTGACCGATCCCATTGCCTCCAGCCGAGAAGGCGCGGGGTGGCGAGATCATTCTTCGGAAGCCATGGCAGAGAGCCCTATTCATCGGCGGTCTTGTGGGCATGGTCGTGCTGATCCTGATCTTGAGGCTTTTTGTTTGAGTAGTTTTCGGCACATCGTGGGAGATGGTCATGGAAGAGCGGATGAGCTTATTGACCCTGGGGCGGATCCGAGGCGGGCGTGATGATGATCGGCCTTCGGAGGACGACGTGGCAAAGTCGCGATTGGGGGAACAGGGCGAGCCCGACAAGTCTCCAAAGCCCCAGACCCTTGATGATGATGAGCTTCAGAACCCGAAGCCGATCGACCCGGGCGGGCACACAGCGTAGCGCGCGCGGAAAATGAGGTATCTGGACCAGCAGACTTGATCAGGCGCCTGACGTCCTGAACGTGACGGCTGTCTCGGGCGATCCGGCGACGACTGGCATGTCCCTTGTGCCGCCGGCGTCGGCACAGAATTCATTGCAGTAGAAGTGCTCGTCGTCGCCCTTCCACTCCGCCCATGGCCGCAGGGGATTCTTGCAGAACCAACAGTTGCGCATTTTTACCTGGTGCATGTTCTTGCTCCCTCTCGGACAAAACGCGTGTGTCTGTCGGAAGTTCCAGCCTATAACCCACCGCCCTCATGCCCTCTGGAACAAGCTTGGGAACAGGCTCGACGCCACCCCGTTGTACTCAGCGATGGCAGCTCGCAAGCTTTCTCTCTACCAAGCCAAGCGCGACTTCACGAAGACCGCGGAGCCGAGCGGGAAGGCGCGGGTCAAGCCGGCTCAGTATCCTCGCTTCGTCATCCAGAAGCACGCGGCCTCCAGGCTTCACTACGATCTGCGGCTGGAGGTGGACGGCGTCTTCAAATCCTGGGCCGTTACGAAGGGGCCGTCGCTCAACCCGCGCGATCGCCGCCTGGCCGTTGAGGTCGAGGATCATCCCCTCGACTACGGGGACTTTGAAGGCACGATCCCGCAGGGCGAGTATGGTGGCGGCACCGTCATGCTGTGGGATCGGGGCTTCTGGGCGCCGGAAGACGGCGGCAATCCGGGACAGGCCCTGCGCAAGGGCGAGCTGAAATTCACCCTCGCCGGCGAGAAGCTGAAGGGCAGCTGGGTGTTGGTGCGCATGCGTCAGGATCGCGCGCGGGGTCGTAGCAACCGCAATAACTGGCTTCTGATCAAGCACCGCGACGCATCTGCGCGTGAAGACGGCGATGCTGTGACGGAGGAGGACCGTTCAGTCGCCTCGGGGCGCACCCTGGAGAAAATCGAGTCCGGCAAGGGCCCGCGGCCGAAGCCATTCATCGTGTCCGGCAAAGCGGCTGCACCCGATGCGGTCTGGCATTCAAACGGCGAGGCGAGCAAGACCTCCTCGCTCACTGAGGTTGAACGGCCGTCGACAAGCGCCACTTCGAAGAAACGTGCCACATCAAAGATGCCACAGTTCGTTGCTCCTCAGTTATGCAAACCAGTGAGCCGCCCGCCGGTTGGTGCTGAATGGGTTCACGAGGTCAAGCTCGACGGCTACCGCATGCAATTGCGCGTGGCAGATGGCGAGGCGGTCATGCGCACCCGCAAGGGGCTGGACTGGACACCTCGATTTGCCGCTATCGCGGAGGCCGCGAAGGGGCTTGCGGACTGCATCATCGATGGCGAGGTTGTCGCGCTTGACCACAACGGTGCGCCTGATTTTGGGGCGTTGCAAACAGCCCTTTCCGAAGGCGACTCCGAAGCCTTGACCTATTTCGTGTTCGATCTGCTTCATGCGGACGGCGAGGATCTTCGGCCGATGCCCCTGACCAGCCGTAAGGAACGACTGCAGCAGATTCTGGCTGGCAGCAGCCGGGCAGCAAAGCTGATCAAGTACGTCGAGCATCTGGCCGAGCCGGGTGACGCCGTGCTGCAGTCCGCCTGCAGGATGAACCTCGAAGGCATCATCTCGAAATGCGCCGGCGCTCCATATCAATCGGGACGCGTGGAGACATGGCAGAAGGCCAAGTGCCGGGGCGGTCAGGAGGTGGTCATCGGAGGATGGAGCGGAAGCTCAAGAAAATTGCGCTCGCTTCTCGTCGGTGTTTATCGCGGAGACCACCTTGTGCCTACCGGTGGGGTCGGAACCGGCTTCAACAAGCGTAATTCGAGTGGTCTCCTCAAAAAGCTTGTTGCACTTGCGACGGACCAGAGCCCGTTTGGAGGCAAGGGCGCCCCACGCAAAGACAAAGACGTCACCTGGGTCAAACCCAAGCTCGTCGCCGAGATCGAGTTTGCCGGATGGACTGGCGACGGCATGGTTCGTCAGGCCGCATTCAAGGGTCTGCGTGAAGACAAGCCCGCATCCGAGGTGCGCGCTGAGCGTGCCGTGCCGCCGGAGGAGCTTGCGAGCACCGCACCTGCAAAGTTGAAGTCGCGCGCCGCCGTGCGTTCAAAGCCGCAAGGCAATGTGGTGCGAGGGGTCGTTATTTCCAATCCGGATAAATTGCTGTGGCCGGCAGAGGGCAAGTCTGCTGGGTACTCAAAAATCGATTTGGCGCATTATCTCGAAGAGGTCGGTCCTTGGATGATCGAGCATCTCAAAGGTCGGCCTTGCTCCCTCATTCGCACTCCGGACGGCATCAATGCGGAGCGATTTTTCCAGCGGCACGCGATGCGCGGCATGTCGAACCTGATCAGTCTCGTGACCGTGGAAGGAGACCGCAAGCCTTATACTCAGATCGACAGTGTTGAGAGCCTGATTGCGGCGGCGCAGATCGCGGCCGTCGAGTATCATCCCTGGAACAACCGACCCGGCCATCCGCCGATTCCTGGCCGGCTCGTGTTCGATCTTGATCCGGCGCCTGACGTCAAATTCGAAGCCGTCATCGAGGCCACGAAAGAATTGCAGGAGCGTCTGGAAAAGCTTGGGCTCGAGCCGTTCTGCAAGACAACCGGCGGCAAGGGACTGCATGTGGTGACGCCGCTATCGGTTAGAGAGAAAAGCGGCGTGGGTTGGAAGGAGGCCAAGGCCTTGGCGCGGGACGTATGTTCGCAAATGGCGAACGACAGCCCCGACCGGTACGTGATCGTCATGACGAAGAAACTACGCACGGGGCGCATCTTTCTGGATTACTTGCGCAACGATCGCATGGCCACCGCGGTGGCTCCGTTGTCTCCTCGCGCCCGCCCCGGAGCACCTGTGTCCATGCCGCTGAACTGGAATCAGGTAAAGGCGGGGCTGGACCCGCAGCGCTTCACAATGCGGACCGCTCCGGCCCTGCTGAGGAAAAGCAAGCCATGGCAGGACTATGGCGAGCGGGAGCGCGATTTGAAAGAAGCCATCGAAAAGCTTGCGAGGTCACAGTAGGTTGGAGCTGGTTCCCAAAGTGCATGGATACTCCGCGACGCGGCGGATAGAAGTTTCGTTGCGACGCTGGCGGGACCGCAGAGCACGTTCATACCTCCGAACGTTTACATTTTTGTCGTTTTTCACGCCAAGGCTGGGAACGATTGCAATGCATCATGACTTTGCGTGATGGATTGGCACTAGCATTCGGTGAGCGCTGATGGCGGGACCGGCAGATGCATATCGTCTCAAGGCGGCTGATATGCTCGCCAAGGCGGAGGAGAACGAGCTGTTCCGCGAGGAATTTGAGAACCTGGCCAAAGGCTTTCTGCGCCTTGCCGATCAGGCCGATCGCAACGCGCAAATGGGGTTGCCGTTGGAACTGAATGATCCTGCTGCGTATCATAAGCTGCAGCCTTCGGGAACGCTGGAACAACAACAACAGCAGCAACAACTGCAGCCCAAAGACAAAACCACAGAGTAACGTCGATGGGACAGAAGTCAGCCTTGCTGCGCTGGTGGCGTGTGGCCTCGTGCGTTCGAGCCTGAGCGCGCAGTCCTTCAAAAAAGCAATCCTGGCAAAAAATACAGATCATTTGCCAATGCGGAACTGCCGAAGTGGCAGCGGCTTGGATTGGAACGCGCGGCCTTGGAACACGTTTATTCCTTGGAGGGGAAAAGGAAATGCCTTGTTCAAGTCAGTTGCCGATGTCCAGTCGATCGTCGACCCGCAGGAGGTGGCGGAGTCCGCTGGGCTGAAATATGTGTCTGATGCCCGAGCGGGCAGACGGCGCAAGAACTCCTGGACAGGTTTCACCTATCCCCGCGCCGATGGGGCGAAGCTAACCGACGCCGACGTCATCGGTAGCGTCAAGTCGCTCGTCGTACCCTGCTGCCGTCCCTTTACCAGACCCTATGACCGCGCGGAGTTGATCGCGGATGGCATCCTGCACGCGGCAGGGATCGTGTTTGCGGTGACCGGCCTGGCTTTGCTGATTTCAATGGCCGGTGGGCTTCCAGGTTTTCAAGGCACTTCTGTTTGGATCTACGGCATCGGTCTGGTCACTGTGGTCGCGACATCGACGGCATACAACGCGTGGCCGCTCGGTTCGACCAAGCTCTTATTGCGTCGGTTCGACCAATCCGCGATCTACTTGTTCATCGCCGCCAGCTACACGCCCATCATTGCGCAGACCGACATCGCTCCGAACAACATTTTTCTCCTCGTCATCTGGATACTGGCTGGGCTCGGCCTTGTATTGAAGCTCGCGTTTCCTTGTAGGTTTGAGCGTCTGGCTGTCCTGCTCTGCCTGGCATTGGGCTGGAGCGGATTGCTGGCTTACGATGTGGTGTTCAGCCCGCTTCCCCCAGCCACCGTGTATCTGATAGCGGTAGGGGGCGGGTTATATTCGATCGGTGTCGTATTCCATCTGTGGGACAATCTGCGATTTCAGAACGCCATTTGGCATGGCTTTGCCTTGAGCGCAGCGGGATTGCAGTTTATTGCCGTCTTTAACGTGGTCAGCAAGGCGGTCGCCGCGACCGGATGATCGCAGCGCTCGTTTACCGTTGTTCCGTCTCAGCGATCGATCTCACCAAACACAATATCCAGCGACCCGATGATTGCCGATATGTCGGCCAGCATGTGACCGCGGCTGAGGAAATCCATGGCCGAGAGATGGGCAAACGACGGCGCCCGGATCTTGCATTTGTAAGGTCGGTTGGTGCCGTCGGCGATGAGATAGACGCCAAACTCGCCTTTCGGCGCCTCGACGGCCGCATAGACTTCTCCCCGCGGCACGCGATGGCCTTCGCTGTATAACTTGAAATGCTCGATGATCGCCTCCATGGAGCGTTTCATTTCGGCGCGCCGAGGCGGCACGATCTTATGGTCCCCGATTGCTATGGGGCCGCGACCGGCGGGTGAGCGGAGCATCTCGAGGCATTGCCTCATGATCCGCACCGACTGACGCATCTCCTCCATCCGCACCAGGTAGCGGTCGTAGCAATCGCCGTGCTTGCCGATCGGAATATCGAACTCAAGCTCTGAATAGCATTCATAGGGCTGCGCCTTGCGGAGGTCCCAGACGGCGCCGGAGCCGCGCACCATCACGCCCGAAAAACCCCAAGCCCATGCGTCTGCGAGCTTGATCTCGCCGATGCCGACGTTGCGCTGTTTGAAGATGCGACTATCTGTCAGCAGTCCCTCGAGATCATCGCAGACCTGTAGAAACGGATCACAGAACGACCAGATGTCGTCGAGGAGCTTCGGTGGCAAATCCTGATGCACGCCTCCGACCCGGAAATAGTTCGCATGCATACGCGCACCCGAGGCGCGCTCATAAAAAGCCATCAGCTTCTCGCGTTCCTCAAATCCCCAGAGCGGCGGGGTGAGCGCCCCGACGTCGAGCGCCTGCGTGGTCACGTTCAGGAGGTGCGAGAGCAATCGCCCGATCTCGCAATAGAGAACGCGAATGAGCTGCGCGCGCTTCGGGAGTTGCAAGCCGAGCAGCTTTTCAGCCGCCAGGCAGAATGCATGCTCCTGGTTCATGGGCGCGACGTAGTCGAGCCGGTCGAAATAGGGAAGCGCTTGCAAATAGGTCTTATGTTCGATCAGTTTTTCGGTCCCGCGATGCAGGAGACCGATATGCGGATCGACACGCTCGACAACCTCGCCGTCAAGCTCAAGCACAAGACGCAGCACGCCGTGGGCCGCGGGATGCTGGGGCCCAAAGTTGATCGTGAAATTGCGGGGCGCGGGTTCCGCCATGGCGAGCCTGACATTGTTTGACGCCGCTGAAAGCTGTCCAACGTCGCTCAAAGTCCGCTGGTTCCGAGGCGCCAAAGACGATATGTCTCGCGCGTCCTCCTGCTATGCGAGACCCGATGCCACACCTCGTCCACCACAAGCGCCTACGCATCGAATGGGGCCATTGCGATCCCGCCGGCATCGTCTTCAACAGCCGCTTCTTCGAATATTTCGACTGGTCCACCTGGGAGATGTTCGAGAGTGTGCTGGGCGTGCCGCGGCAGGACCTGTTCGCCACCTACGACATCATCGGCGTGCCGCTGGTCGATGCGCAGGCGCGCTTCCGTGTGCCGGTCAAGTTCGGCGACTTTGTCGACGTCGCCTCCGAGATCGGCGAGTTCCGCCGCTCGAGCTTCGACGTCACCCACCGCATCACGCTCGCCGGTGAGCTCGCGGTCGAGGGCCGCGAGACCCGGGTCTGGGCCGGCCGCGACGCCGAAGGCCGCATCCGTGGCAAGGCCATCCCGGACGAGGTGATCGGGCGTTTCCGCGCAGGTTGACAAGTGTTTGCGGCTGCCCAAATTGAATGCTGGGGCGATTGTTGCTATGGGAATAGCCCATGGCGCGCCTTTTGGAGCTCACGCTGAACGGCCGGCCCCGCGCCGACGGGGTCAAGGACAACCTGTTGCTGCTCGACTACCTGCGCGAGGTTGTCGGGCTCACCGGCACCAAGACCGGCTGCGATGGCGGGGAGTGCGGCGCCTGCACGGTGCTGGTCGATGACGTGCCACGGCTCTCCTGCCTCACGCTCGCGGCTGCGGTCGCGGGCCGCCGGGTCGAGACGGTTGAATCGCTGGCACAGGACGGGCGTCTTTCCGCAGTGCAGCGCGGCTTCCATGAGAAGCTCGGGGCCCAATGCGGCTATTGCACGCCGGGTTTCCTGATGGCATCGACGGGATTGCTACGGCGCAACCCGCATCCATCCGATGACGACATCCGCGAGGCGCTCGGCAGCAACATCTGCCGCTGCACCGGCTATGTGAAGATCATCGAGGCGGTGCAGCATGCCGCCACGCTCGCCGCCGATGGTCTCAAGCCATGAACGAGATCGTGCCCACGCGTAACATCGGCGACTACGTGCCGATGGTGGACGGCCCTGAGAAGGTCTCGGGCCGGGCCAAGTACACCGCTGATCTGATTACGCCCGGCATGCTCGCCGGGCATATTTTTCGCAGCCCCTATGCGCATGGCGAGATCGTTGCGGTCGACGTGTCGGAGGCCGCAAAGCTTCCAGGCGTGAAGGCGATCGTCACCGGCGCCGATTGTGACCGGACCTTTGGCGTGTTGCCGATCGCGCGCAGCGAGCATCCGCTCGCGCGCGACAAGGTGCGCTATCGCGGCGAGCCGGTTGCGGCCGTTGCGGCCGTCGACGACGCGACCGCGCGCCAGGCGATCTCGCTGATCAAGCTCACGGTGCGCGACCTGCCGGCCTATTACACCGCCAAGGCCGCGCTCGCGCCCGAGGCTGTGGCGCTGCACGCGCGCAAGCCGCGCAACATCGAACGCGACGTGCTGTTTGAACTTGGAAGCGTCGAGCAGGCCTTCGCCGAGGCCGCCCTCGTGCGCGAGGGCACCTACAACTGCGCTGAAGTTTGCCAGAACCAGATGGAGATGCACGCCGCCGTCGCCGACTACGATCACGGCCGCGACCGCATGACGGTGCACGCCTCGACGCAGGTGCCGTACTACGTGCATCTGATGCTCAGCCAAATCCTCGGCATGGACATGTCGCGCATCCGCGTGGTCAAGCCGCATGTCGGCGGTGGCTTCGGCTGCCGCACTGAGACGCTCAACATCGAGCTGATCGCGGCGCTGCTCGCGCGCAAAGTGGGTGGCGCGGTGCGCATGGTGGTCAACCGCGAGGAGACCTTCATCACCCATCGCGGCCGGCCGGAGACCGACATCCGACTCAAGATCGGCATGCGCAAGGATGGCCGCATCACCGCGGTCGAGTGCGAGTGCGACCAGCGCGGTGGCGCGCATTCCGGTTACGGCGTAGTGACGATCCTCTATTCGGGCTCGATGCTCTACGCCATCTACGACCTGCACAACGTCAAATATGTCGGCCGGCGCGTGCTCACCAACACGCCGCCCTGTGGCGCGTTTCGCGGCCACGGGACGGTCGACGTGCGCTTTGCGTTCGAGAGCTTGCTCGACGAGATGGCTGGCGAGCTCAAGCTCGATCCGTTCGCGCTACGGCGCGCCAATCTGCTTTCGGCGCCGACCTTCACCGAGAACGATATGATGGTGAACAGCTATGGCCTGCCCGAGTGTCTCGACTGGGTCGAGCGCGAAAGCGGTTGGCGAGCGCGCAAGGGCAAGCTGCCGAAGGGCAATGGCGCGCGCAAAGGGCTGGGCATGGCGTGCTCGCATTATATCAGCGGCGCTTCCAAGCCGGTGAACTGGACGGGCGAGCCGCACGCGACCGTGAAGATCAAGCTCGACTTTGATGGCTCGGTGGTGGTGCTCTCGGGCGCGGCCGAGATCGGGCAGGGCTCCTCGACCATCCTGGTACAGACTGTCGCCGAGGTGCTTGGGCTTGATCTCTCTCGCGTGCGCGTCGTCACCGGCGACAGCGAGGTGGTGCCGAAGGACAACGGCTCTTATTCCTCGCGCGTCACCTTCATGGTCGGCAACGCGGCGATCGACGCCGCGCAGAACCTCAAAAGCGTGCTGATCGCCGCGGCCGCGCGTAAGCTCGAGGCGAAGCCGGAGGAGATCGAGTGCCTGGGCGAGCTTTATCGTGCCGGCGCGCAGGACAAGGGCCTCACCTTCAACGAGGTGGTGACGGAGGCGTTGAAAGACACCGGCACCATTACGGTGACCGGCAATTATTCCACCATTCCTGAATCGCACGGCGGCAACAAGTATCGCGGCGCCGCCATCGGCGGCACCATGGGCTACAGCTATTCGGCGCAGGTGGTCGAGGTCTCGGTCGACGAGGAGACCGGTGTCGTCACCGTTGACAAGGTCTGGGTCGCGCACGACTGCGGCAAGGCGCTCAATCGGCTCACGGTCGAGGGCCAGGTGCAGGGCTCGGTCTGGATGGGCATGGGCCAGGCGATGAGCGAGGAGGCGGCCTATCACGATGGGCTGATGCTCACCGCCAACATGCTCGACTATCGCGTGCCGACGATCCAGGACTCGCCGCCGATCGAAGTGGGCATCGTCGAAAGCATCGATCCGCATGGGCCGTTCGGCGCCAAGGAGGCTGGCGAAGGCTCGCTCGCCGCCTTCTTGCCGGCGCTCACCAACGCGATCGCAGACGCGACCGGCATGCGCTTCAACGATCTGCCGGTGACGCCGGACCGCGTGTTCGGCGCGATCGAAAAACGCCGCCGCACCAAGGGCGGCAACGGACACACCTGATGGATGCGCTGGCGGACTTCGAATTGCTGCGCCCGCAAAGCGTGGAGGAAGCGCTGAAGGCCCGCGCTGCGCATCCCGATGCGCGGCTTTTGGGTGGCGGCACCGATCTCATGGTCAACATCCGCCGCGGCATCGTGGCGCCGCCGGTGCTGATCGACATGACCGGCGTCACCGAGCTGCGCGCGATCAAGGCGGACGCGCGTGCGCTCGAGATCGGCGCGGCCGTGACGCTCTCGGAGCTTGCCGTGCATCCGGGCGTGATCGAGCACTATCCGGTGGTGGCGCAGGCCGCGCATGTCATTGCCGGTCCGACCCATCGCAACATGGGCACGGTCGGCGGCAACCTCTGCCTGGATACGCGCTGCATCTTTTACAATCAAAGCGAATGGTGGCGCGCCGCCAATGCGCACTGCCTCAAGACGACGGGCACGATGTGTCATGTCGCGCCCAAGAGCCGCGGGGTGTGCTTTGCGACCTTCAGCGGCGATCTCGCACCCGCACTGCTGACGCTCGGCGCCGAGGTCGATATCGCCGGGCCCGCGGGGCGGCGCACCGTGCCGCTCGCCAGCCTTTACATCGGCTTTGCGCGCCAGGATGAGCCGGTCACGCCGACGCGCGGCGACGGGAAGTATTTTCTTTCGCTGCGGCCGGGAGAACTCGTCACCGCGGCGCGCGCGACCAAGACGCCGGGCCTGCGCTCGGCCTATGACAAGATCCGCATCCGCCGCTCGATCGAATATCCGGTCTGCGGCGTTGCAGTCGCGCTGCGCCGTGACGGCGATACGCTCGCCGAGCTACGCGTCGCGGTGACTGGCACCAATCCGCGCCCGGTGCTGCTCGAAGGCACGGACAAGCTTTGCGGCGGCGCGCTCGATGACCGCGTGCTGCAGGGCCTCGACGACCTCGTGCGCGAACAGATCATGTCGATGAAGACGACGTTCACGCCGGGACACTACCGCCGCCGCATGGCCGGCGTGCTGGCAAGGCGGCTGATGCAACGGTTGTTTGGAGAATAAGACCCCATGATCCTGACCAAGGTAGATTTGGAGGCGGCGCTCGACCGCCTCACGTTGCGGATGACCGTCCGCTTTGGCGTCATGCTGGCCGCGAGCCTGACTGTGCTCGCGGCCGTGCTGGAGTTTGCCTAAAGCGATTCAGCTGCGCGCTATTTACTCAACGCCGCCACCTCCGGCGGCGGCAGTCCCAGAAGCTTCGCGGGATTGATCTTGTACATCAGATCGATCTCGCGTTGCGTGATGCCCTGGGCGCGCAGCCCGCGCGCGGCGAGCACCAGGCAGTCGGTCGGATAGACGTTGGTGGTCTGGCCGCAGTCAGTGCCGACCACGATGTGCTCGGCGCCGATCTTGCGAATGAGCGCTGCCGCCTCCGCACGTCCGGCCTCGGTCTTGTAGATGCGCGAGGCAGTGACCTCGATGAAGGCGCCGAGCCGCGCGACCTCGGGCAGTTGCGGAATGTCGCCCGGATGCGTGAGCAGCACGTTGACACCTTGCTTGCGTCCCTCGCGGGCAAGCAGCAGGTGCTCCTCCGGCGTCGCGTGACCGGTTGCCAGCACCATGCGGCCGTTGCTGTCGACCGTCCTGATCTTGGCGAGCACGCCGATCAGGTGCTTGACCTCGGGGAGGAGGTCGCCGTTCTTCGAGACGGCGATGAAGGGCGGCGTCTCCGCCGGCATCATCAGCATCCAAGGCCGGGATTTGGCGAGGTTTTCCCGCTCCATGCTGCCGGGGCGCGTCGTGGCGGTGATCGAGTCGCGCGTCGGCATCTCGAAGATTCGCGCCCAGCCGCCCTTGATCTGGGTGAAGTGCTCGAGCGCTGCGACATTGATCCCGCCGGTTGCGTAGTTCGACGCCATGCGCCCGAAGATCTCGAACGTGGGCGACACGTGCTTGCGCACCATGTAGGCGGCGCTGGCCGAGCCCGTGTCCTGGTGGGTCTTGAACACGAAGCCGCGCATGCCGCGCGCCATCGCGATGCGGGTGGCGTCGAACACATCCACCGCCCGGATCACGCCGCCGGTTCCCGGCGCGTCGGGATCGACGTGCAGATGCACGTCGATGGCGCCGACCAGCGACGGATCGGTCAGGCCGAGATCGACCGGACCGCGCACCGGATCGACATTCCAGTCATCGAGGCGAGCATCCTGTCCGCGGCTCGGGCCAACCGCGAGCCCGATCGTGGTGCACAGGAGCACAGCGAGTACCGTCAATGGTCCCGACGGTCGGGATTTTCTCTTCACATTCATCATCACAACCTCCCTTTCTGTGTTTTTTGACCAACTACGATTCCAGCTCTCTGAGCTTATAGCGCTGAATCTTCCCCGTCGCGGTGCGCGGCAGGTCGAGCCGCACGTCGATCCAGCGCGGATACTTCCACAAGCCTGCGCGCTCCTTCACGTGCGCTTTGAGCGTTTCCAACAGGCCATCGTTCGCGGTGTAGCCGTTGCGCAGCACGATGAAGGCCTTCGGCTTCACCAGCCCGTCGGCATCCTGCTTGCCAATGACGGCCGCTTCCAGCACCGCCTCGTGCGAGGCGAGCGCGGTCTCGACCTCGAACGGCGACACCCACATGCCGCTCACCTTGAACATATCGTCGGTGCGCCCGCAGTAGTGATAATAGCCGTCACTGTCGCGCAGATATTTGTCGCCGGTGTGAGTCCATTCGCCCGCGAAGGTGCGGCGGCTCTTGTGGCGCTGGTTCCAGTAGCCTTCGCCGGCCGATGGTCCGCGCACGAGGAGCTCGCCGATCTCGCCATCGGGCAGCACGCGGCCGTCCTCGTCGACGATCCTGACCTCGTAGCCGGGGACCGGTTTGCCGGTCGAGCCGTAGCGAATGTCCTCGGGCCGGTTGCTCAGGAAAGTCTGGAACATCTCGGTCGAGCCGATGCCGTCGAGCACATCGCAGCCCGCCATCATGCGCCAGCGCTCGCCGAGATGGGCGGGCAGTGCCTCGCCGGCCGAGACGCACAGCCGCAGCCGCTCGGAGCCGGCGCCGCGGCCCATCTCTTTGTGCGCCAGCATCGCGGCGTACAGCGTCGGCACGCCATAGAAGACGGTCGGGTGATGCCGGCGCATGATCTCGAACACGCCGTCGGGAGTGGGGCGCTGCGGCAGCAGCACGCTGGTGGCGCCAACCGACATCGGAAATGCCATGGCGTTGCCCATGCCGTAGGAGAAGAACAGCTTCGCGGCCGAGAACACGACATCGTTGGGACGGATCCCGATCACGCGTTGGCCCATCAGCCGCGCACAGCACATCGGCGTCGTGTGCACATGCTTGACGCCCTTGGGGTCGCCGGTCGAGCCGGAGGTGTACATCCAGAACGCGACCTCGTCGGAGAGCGTTGATGCGGTAAAAGGCTCCGCCGGCTGGCGCGCGAGGAGGTCGTCGAAATGATGAACGTCGAGACGGGAGAAGGCGGTGGCATCGTCGGCGCTCGCGCCGACGAGCACGATGGTGCGCAGCCGCGGCACGCGCTCGAGGATCGGCAGTATGTTTCTGGCGAGCGGCGCAGCCGCGACGATCGCGGTCGCCCGGCTGTCGGCCATGATGTAGGCATAGACCTCGGGCGACAGCAGCGTATTGAGCGGGATGGCGATGATGCCGGCGCGGACCGCGCCCCAGAACGCGACCGGATAATCCACCGTATCGGGCAACAGCAGCAGGAGCCGGTCCTCCTGCCGCAGGCCGAGCGCCTTCAAGGCGGCGGCAAACTGATACGTACGGGCCTGCAGCTCGCCATAGGTCAGGCTGCGCGCGGGATCGATGAAAGCGACCTTCTGGCCAAGGCCATGCGCCACGTTGGCATCGACGAAGTCGACCGCGGCGTTGTAGGGCCTGCGCTGCAAGAGGTCTTCGAGCATCCCATAAAGTTGTAAACCGCGGCCAGCAGGCGCGCAATCTATCGAAACGGCTGCGCCTGATCCGGCCGGTCCACCTGGCGCAGCGCCGGGAACAACCAAAGCCACAATGCGACAGTGGCGAACACCACACAACCGCCCGCCACGACCGCGCCCACAGTGCCGATCATTGCCGCCATCACGCCGGCGCGGAACGAGCCGAGCTGGCCCGAGCAGCCGATGAAGAACGAGTTCACGCCGGCGACGCGGCCGCGCATGGCGTCGGGTGTGGTGGTGTAAATGATAGTCTGGCGCACGACCGAGCTGACCATGTCGCCGGCTCCGAGCAGCAGGAGCGAAGCGATGGACAGCGCCACATTGGTCGAAAGTCCGAAGACCGTCACGCCAAGGCCGAAGAGTGCAAATCCGACATAGAGGAAAACGCCGCCATTGCGCTGCAGCGGAAAGCGCGTGAGGACGAGCGCGGTGAGGAGCGCGCCGATGGCGGGCGAGCTGCGCAGGATGCCGGCGCCCCACGGGCCGATGTCGAGGATGTCGCGCGCAAAGATCGGGATCAGCGCGGTCACGCCGCCAAACAGCGTCGCCATCAGGTCGAACGACATGGCGCCGAGCACCGCCTGACAGCGCCAGATGAAACGGAAACCCGCGAATAGCGAGTGCCAGTTCATTGTTGGACGTTCTGCGGCCACCGGCGGGTTCGGCAACAGGAAGCTGGCGGCGGCAGCCGCGCCGATCAGGAGCGCGCAGACGCCGTAGTCGAAGGCGGGACCAAGGATGTAAAGCAGTCCGCCGAACGCGGGACCGAGCAGGTTGGACAGCCGGCCGCCCGAGACATGCGCCGCGACGGCGCGGCCGAGCAGCACGCGCGGCGCCATGACCGGCACCAGCGACTGCATCGAAGGCTGCTCGAAGGTGCGCGCCATCGCGTTGGTCAAGAGGAGCGCATAGATCGCGGCAAGGCTTGGCTGCGGAAACAAGGATGCGATCATGATGCCGGTGGTCGCGCAGAACTCGATCGCGAAGCACAGGCGCAGCACGAGCCGACGATTGTAGCGGTCGGCGACATGGCCAGAGATCAGCATCAACAGGAGCGGGGGCAGGAACTGCACGAGGCCGATCAGGCCGAGATGGAACGCGCTGTCGGTCAGCTCATAGACCTGGTAGCCGACCGCGACCGACAGCATCTGGTTCGATGAGTTGGAGGCCACGCGGGTGGTGAACAGGAGCGCGATCGAGCGGACGCGAAACAACGGCGTCGATGGATCGATGCGCAGCTCCGCAATTGGCGTCGCGATCGGTATCTCTTGGGCTGGCCGTGGCGATGCGTCATCCACGGCGGGTCATCCCGCCTTGCTCGTAAGGCTGTGGCTCATCAGGACGATCAACCCGGCGCAGCGCCGGGAACAGCCATGTCCACAGGCCGACCGTCGCAATGATGGCCAGGCCGCCGATCAACACGGATCCGACCGCGCCGATGAGCTCGGCCAGGACGCCGGCGCGGAACGAGCCGAGATGCGTCGCGGTGCCGTAGAACAGCGAATTGACCGCAAACACCCGGCCGCGCATGTCATCGGGCGTCGTCATCTGGATCAGGGTCTGCCGGACGACCGTGCTGATCATGTCGCCGATCCCGACCAGCATGAGGGCAGCGACCGACAGCGCCAGATTTTCGGACACGCCGAACACCAGCGCCGCGATGCCCGTGAGCGCGAAGGCAGAATAGAGCCAAACCCCGCCGTTGTGCCGGATCGGAAAGCGGGTGAGCATGGCCGCGGCGATCAGAGCGCCGAGTGCGGGTGCGCTGCGCAGCACGCCGGCACCCCAGGCGCCGATCTGCAGGACATCGCGGGCATAGATCGGAAACAGGGCGCTGACGGTGCCGAACAGCGCCGCGGCAAACTCGAACAGCATCGCACCCAGTATCACCTCGCAGCGCCAGATGAAGCGAAAGCCAGCGAGAATGGTGTCGAGGCTGAGGTCGGGCTGCAGCGCGGGCCGGCCTGGATCGGGCAGCAGCAGCGTGGCGATGAAGGCGGCCAGCACCAGCGCGGTGCAGACGCCATAGTCGAACACGGGACCGAAGATGTAGAGCACACCGCCCAGTGAAGGCCCGATCAGCACCGCCAGGTGCCGCGCTGAGACATGTGCAGCGATCGCGCGGTTGAGGATCGGCCGCGGTGCCATGGCGGGAAGCAGCGCCTGCATCAGCGGCTGCTCGAAGGTTCGTGCCGCCATGTTGGCGAACACGAGCAGATAGATGGCGGTGAGGCTCGGCGCAGGCATTGCGGCGACCAGCATCAAGCCCGCCGACGATACGAAAGCCAGCGCATAGCTCAAGCGCAGCACTAGGCGGCGATTGTAGCGGTCGACGATCTGGCCAGCCGGAACCATCAGCAAGATCGGCGCCATGAACTGGGCGAGCCCGATCAGGCCGAGCTGCAGGGCACTGTCGGTGAGCTCGTAGACATGCCAGCCGACCACAACCGAGATCATCTGGAACGCGGTGGTCGAGGCGACGCGCGTAATGAACAGCAGGCTGAAGGAACGAACCCGGAAAAGCGGTGTGGCAGGGTCGATCTCGAGGGTCTCGATCGAGGCTTGCGCGCCTGTTGGGACGCCCCTGGTGAGGCCGCCATCGTTCAACGTCTAGTTTCCTCTGCCGGGCTCAAGGATGGATTCCCCCAAAGGCGACGTGTTGTGCGCCAAACTTGCGCCGCCAACCTCTCGTTTCGTACCGTCTGTTGGCCTTGTCAATGTCGGCGGTAGACGGAGACCTCGAATGCTGAGGCCGTTGATTGCGTTGATGGCGCTGGCGATGATCCTTGCGACCGTGGCTGGGCCCGCCGGCGGCGAGGAATTCTATCGCGGCAAGACGATTCGGCTGATCGTCCCCTCCGACGTCGGCGGCGGCTACGACCTCTACGCCCGGACCTTTGCCACGCATTTCCGCCGTCATGTTCCCGGCGAGCCAACGATCCTGGTGCAAAACATGCCGGGCGGCGGCGGCCTGCTGGCTGCCAACTGGCTGTTCAACATCGCCCCCAAGGACGGCCTGGTCATCGGCCTCATCCAGCGCGGCGTGCCGTTCTATCCGTTCTTCGGCGACCAGAACGCGAAGTTTTCCCCGACCAGGTTCAACTGGCTCGGCAGCTTCACAGCCGAAACCGGCTCGACCACGGTCTTCCACTCCGCCAAGGCGCAGACGATGGCGGATGCGTTCAAGGACAGCATCGTGCTGGGCGGCAGCGGACCCAACGACAGCGAGACCTATCCGCACCTGATGAACAACACGATCGGGACCAGGTTCCGCGTCGTGTCCGGCTACCGTGCCAACTCAGCCGTCTTTCTGGCGATGGAGCGCGGCGAGGTCGAGGGCGTCACCGGGTCGTGGTCGTCGGTCAAGTCGGAGCGGCCAAACTGGGTACGCGACAAGCAGGTGCGGGTGCTGGTGCAGTTCGCGCGCGCCCGCGCGCCTGATCTGCCCGGCGTGCCGCTGGTCACCGACTTCGTGAAGACCGACGAGCACAAGGCAATGTGGAACGTGATCCTGGCCATGGCGGAGGTCGGCCGTCCAGTCACGGCGCCGCCGGGGATTGCAGCGGAGCTGACCAAGGTGCTGCGCAAGGCCTTCACGGACACCGTGAGCGATTCTGCCTTCGTGGCGGAGATGGAGCGTGGGCGGCGCGAGCTCTCTCCCGAGGATGGCGAGACCATGCAGCGCCTGCTCGACGATGTTTCAGCAACGCCACCGGAGACGCTGACCAAGCTCATCGGCTACACGCGCCGCAGCGACCCGAGTGCGCGGTAGGGTGGGCCATAAGGGCGTTTACGCCCGTCTTCGACGGGCTAAAGGCGCTGGCACTGGCGGTCCACACTGCAAGACGTTGCGTACGCTTTGCCCACCATCAGCATCAATGCGAGTCGCTCGGTCCATGGTGGGCACGGCGTACGAGAGTCGTGCAACTGATGCAAGGCAGTGCTCTCGCCTTTGCCCACCCTACGATGCTTGCGATGCGGTCACCGCTTCTTGCGGACTCGCGCCGCTTTGTCGACATGGCGCGCGATGTCGGCGAGGTGATTGTCAAAGTAGTGGCGCAACCAATAGGTGAAGGCCTGAGGGTCTTTGCCGATACGGCGCTTGATCTCATCGAGCGGAAGCGATTGCACCGCGGCAACTTCCGCAGGATCGGGACGCGCCTCGCCGGACAGGCGCCCGAAGAACACATAGACGTATTCGTTCTCCCGCATGCCGTGATCAAGATCGGCGCGATAGCGGCTGAAAAACCCGAACGACAGTGTCGCGGTGACGCCGAGTTCCTCATGCAGCCGCCGGCGGGCGGCTGAGACAGTGCGCTCGCCCGGCCGCGGATGGCCGCAGCAGGTGTTCGCCCACAGTCCGCCCGAGTGATATTTCTGGCGATTGCGCTGCTGCAGCACGATCTGTCCCTGCGCATCGGCGAGGAAGATCGAGAAGGCGCGGTGCAGGAGACCCTTGCGGTGGATCAAGTCCTTGCCGTCGGTGCCGACGGCATGGTTGCGTTCGTCGACCAGGATCAGTTTTTCGTCAGCCATGTGGGAGCGATTTGGCCCGCTACTCATGCTTTCAGGGCGGCGAGCTTTGCCGTCTTGGCTCGAAGCGCCTCGATACGGTTGTCGAGGTTGACCACGAAACGCGTGTGGGTGCCGGCGCTGATCTGGTCGATCTCGTCCTTGGCGCTGACGTCGAACACCACCTTGCGCCGGTCGACCGCCGTGACGCTGACGGTGATCTCGACCGTGGAGCCCATCAGAGTGGCGGCGAGGTGCTTGAGTGCAACCTCCACACCGACCGAATCCTCCCCTTCATCGCAGTGCTCGATCATGAGAGTGCGGCAGGTCATCTCGATGTCGCTGATCAGCCGCGGTGTGGCATAGACGCGCGCCTCTTCGCCCATAAAGCCGATGGTGCGGTCGCGGTCGATGGTGACGCGGCTCGTCCGTGACACGCCGGGGCGGAGAGTGTCCTTCATGCTCAGGCTCCTCAATGGTGCGGGCGCGATCCTTGCCGCCTGAGGACCGGAAGCGCAAGCCTCGCGCGAAGGGGCGGACGGGGCGCTGCTTGGCGGGCCTGCAAAACTGCTCTAGGCTTTTGGTCAAATCCGGAGGAAACGATGCAGAATCGGTTGCGTGCCGCGGTGCTTGCCGTGCTGGGCCTCATGCCCATCGCGGCGCAGGGGCAGGCGCCTGGTTCTGGACCCTCGATCAAGCTGATCGTTCCTTATGCGGCGGGCGGCCTGCCCGACACGGTGGCCCGCATCGTTGGCCGGCGGCTGCAAGAGCGCTTGGGTCAGACCGTGGTGATCGAGAACAGGGGCGGCGCCAACGGCGGCATCGGCATGGCGGCGCTGGTCGGTGCGCCCGCCGACGGCCACACCTTTGTGGTGAGCGACGGCAGCATGCTGTCAACCAATCCGCTGCTCTACGCCAGGCTTCCCTACGATCCGAAGGACATTGCGCCGGTCGCCTTCCTGGCGCAGGCGCCGCTGTTTCTGGCGGTGCATCCAAAGCTGCCGGTCTCGATGCTCAGGGAGTTCGTCGACTACGTGAAGGCGCGGCCCGGCCAGATCAACTACGGCTCCTCAGGTGTCGGCAGCATTCATCACATTTCCATGGAAGGTGTGAAGGTCTCGCTCAACCTCGCTATGACGCACATTCCCTTCAAGGGGACGGGCGAGTCGGTGCCCGCGCTGCTGGGCGGCCATGTCGAGGCGCTGTTCTCCGCCTATCCGTCGCTGAGCGGCGCCGCCGGCACCAACAAGATCACGCTGATCGCGACCAATGGAGCCGCGCGCTCGCCGCTCGCGTCCAACGTGCCGGCGATTGCCGAGATCGTGCCAGGATTTGATTTTGCGACGATCGTGGGCATCTACGCGCGCACTGGCGTTCCCTCCGCCATTGTCCAGAAGATCGCGGCCGAGGCGAACGAGATCGTGAAAGAGCCTGAGGTGATCAAGCAGCTCGCCGCCGTGGGCATCGAGGCCAAGGGTGGCGGGCCCGCGGAGTTCGATCGCGCGCTCAAGGGCGAGGCCGAGCGCGCCGGCAAGGTGATCAAGGCCGCCGGAATCAAGGCCGAGTAGCGGAGGACAAGGCGCCGGCTATTGGCCCAGGCGAACGTGCAGCCCAATGGTGGACGTGAACCCGTTCCGCTGAATTTCAGTCGGAACGCCAGCCACGCTAAAGCGATCGGTTCCGAGATCGACGTACGAGGTTTCGCTCTTAATCGAGATGGTCCGGGTCAGGCCGAACTCGGTGCCCCAGCCAACTGTCCAGCCAGTCTTGGTATTGGTGTCGGTTTGTGAGGGGCATCCGACAAGCATCACGCCCGGGACCGTCATCTGCGAGCCCGTATTGCAGGAATACCGATCGCGATCCCGTGCAATGGCTACGCCACCTTTGGCATACACCAGAAGCCTGTCCCAATAGGCGTAGCCGATCCGGGCGGTCGCGGTCGCGAGAAAGTCGAGCTCGCTCTCGCAGCTGTAGAAGAAGCCGACGGGGCAGGGGCGGGCGCCGTGGGCGTTGCTCCAGTTCAGGTCGCCTTGAACTCCAAAGACCCATCGTCCGACCTGATGATTGAATCCGATCTCGCCGCCGCCGAGCAAGCCGGCAACGCGTGGCTTGACCGTACCTTCGCTATCGAACGCCCAGCGCGCGGATCCCCAGGTCGCCCCGAGCTGCGCGCCCGCGTAGAAGCCGGCCCAGCTGTACTCGGTCTCTCTGACGGGGCTCTTGTAGATGGGCGCCTTGGCGATCATGGGTCCGGTGCGCTCGGGGACGAACTGATAGCGAAGGCCGCCGTTGAGACTCCAGCCCTCGATGCTGTCTCCCTTGCGATAGTCGCCACGCAGATAGCTGACCCAGCCGCTGTCCAACGCTTGCGCGGCAACGCCGAGCCCAAACTGGCCATAGGTGCCTGGGCCGGTGACGGAGACGGTCGAGCTGAGCGTTGGCACGCTGGGCGGCAGGCCGATCGCTGCAAAATCGCTGGTCAGGTTCGAGGTGACGCGGCCTTGGAATTCATGGAAGATACTTGCCGAGGCGAACGGCTGCAGCACGACATTGTCGTACGCAACGGTCGTGCCGACCCGCATGCTGAGGCGACCAAGCGTGCTGTCGATATCCTTGACGGCGAGCGTCCAGGGCGGAACGCCGCCAAATCCGTAGACCAGCGTCCCCGGGACATTCATCGTATCGACTTGCGTTCTCGACCAGATGAATCCAGCCGACGGCTCAACGAACCACTGATTGGCGAGGCTGTAGTTGTAGCCGATGTTGCCGGTCACGCTGACGCTGCGCGCGTCGAAGGGCTGACCAGACATTCCGTGGTTGGCGTCAGAAACGTCGTTCTGAAAGAAAGTCCAGCGAACCTGCCCGTCGATCAGGAGGCCGCCTTTGCTGGCGGCAAAATAGAGCCCGGCAAATGGAATCTGCAGACTGTCGCTAAAGCTTGCAGGCGGATTGAGCCCGGATGGCGTGCCATCCTTGGCCTTCAATCCCAGGTAGCCGATCGTCGAGCCGGTGTGCACGTTCCAGCCGCCGATGTTCAGCCGCGCGATATCGGCACCAAGCTGAAGGCCGGCAAAATCTGCAAGCGTGCGTGTGTTGCAAACGACGTTTCCGGCGACCGGAGTGCCGAAGCTGATGTTGCCGGCCGTTGCGGTGGTGTCGAACGTGGAATGGCCGCCAACGCCGCGCGCCCAGATGCCGCCGCCTGCTTGGTCAGGCGCAGGATTAGGCGGAGCGCCGACGAAGGCTGTGGACTGCGCCAGGAAGGCTGTGTTTGCAGAATGGATCGAAGCTGCAACGGTACCCACGTAGGCTGATGCGCCTGCGACGGCCGTGACTGCTGTTTGAGTGGGAAACGACTGCGGCGGATTCATTCCGACCGCAGTGCACTGGGCATGCGCGGCGGAAGCGGACAACGTTGTAAGTAATAAAATACCGGACCGGGCCAATGCTCTTGACCTAACTCCGGCGCAATACACCAAACTTATTCGGCCGATCATGACCAAGCCCGCCAATACGCGACGGTAAAACGCTGCGATCAACGGTATATCATCGCTCGATTGTGTGGAATGCGGGCGCTGCAACCCTGGCTCATCAGCGGGGCCGAATTGTGCAGCCGTGTGTTACATCAGCAACAGAATGCGAAGCTTTCGCGACAGATTTTTTGCGCTCAAAACAATCACAGGTTTTCTGTTCTGATAATTGCTGCTCTCTCGCGCTTGGTGGATCACGATCGCGGCGAGGAGCCTAGTGACATGCTCGGCCCTGCGTGCCTCTCGAACTCTAGAATCCAACACCGAAAAGGGTGGATACGGAGCTCGAGCACGGGCGCGATCCAGAACACGCGGACCTGCTTTTGCTTTCGGAAGCAGGCTGAGGGAGAGAAGCTTGGCTTGTTGGACGCAGTCTTGCTGGCACGTTCCTTGAGCTTCTCGCTAATCTCGCAGGAGCGGGCTCCTCGCCGGTGGCCTCTTTGGTTGCCGCATAGGGCTGCAACAACGGCTCCTCGCGCTTGGCTTCCTGGATCACCTTGCGCTCGGGCACTTGCAACGAAGGTTCTTCGCGCTTGGCCTCTTTGATGGTCCTGTCCTCGGCCGCTTGCGCCAAAGCCTCCTCGGGCTTGACCTCCTTGGCCGCGGTGCTTTGTGAAGCCGGCGGATCAGACGACGGTGCTGCGGTTGCGACGCCATTCGGCTTGGCGGAAGCCCACGCTTCCAGATGGAGAAGCCGTTCGCGCGCTCGTTCCGCGATCGCGTCTGCGGCAACAAGGCGCAGCACCTGCAGCGTCGGGATATCCACCGTGGCGTCGATCAGTCCGACGAGCTTTGAGTGCGCCAGCTCGGATTCGGGAGAGCCGGAATTGCGAACTGCGAATGCCCAGATGGCTTTGGCATCGCCGCTCACCGCGATTTGCTCCCACTCGGTCGCCAAGGATACCCGCTGCAGGCTTGATGCAATCTGAGTATGTGACGGTGAGACCGACAGCCACACGCCAAAAGCCACAGCGCCAGCGCTGGCAAGACCAGCGAGAGCTGGCATGGCGAAACGTTGCACCTTCTTTCGGCGGCACAGCTTTAGATACTGGTCACAGGCTGCGCGCTGCTGCGGGTTCTTTAGCACTTCATAGGCAGCCACGGCCTGTCGCAGCCGTTGCTCCGCAGTTGGGTCGTCAGCATTGAGGTCCGGATGACACGCCTTTGCGGTCCGATGAAACGCCGTCTTGATTGCCGCGTCGTTGGCATTCTGCGGCACGCCAAGAATATCGTAAGGCGATATGATCATATGAACTCTCAATATGCGCTCTTACTATTCAGCTTGGTCTCCCTCATCCAAGCCGAGTTTTATTTGGTTGTAGTTTTTGCGGAGAACCCGCGTTCTTATTGAGCTAATCTTTTAGTTGACCCAATCTGACACTCATTAATGTGACGACTTCGCGACCAAATCGCGCTGCCGAGCTGCATGTTGTGGACGAGCTTCACCGTCATACACGTTGACTTTGTGCGACATCGGACGCGGCCTTCCAAGTTGTCTGAATTCGGTAGCAAATAATACTCGGCTACCGCATGACGCGATCGAGGTTCCCGGTCATATGCGTGATGGCGCGGCGAAAGGTCTCAAACTCCTCGCGGCTCAGACCCTGACAGGCATCCTCGTTGATACGGCGCGCGAGCAGCAGCATCTGCTCGCGCACGCGCCTGGCCTTGGCGGTGAGCCTCACGTTGGCCACGCGCTTGTCCTCGCTCGAGCGCACGCGGCGAATGAGGCCCGCCTTCTCCATACTGCGCAGCGCGATCACAGTGGTCGGCTCCATCATGCCGACGCGGGCGGAGAGCTCGCGCTGCGAGAGACCATCCTCGATCCAGAGCACGCGCAGGAAGTACCATTGCCCGCGCGTGATGCGGTAGGCAGCAATGCGTTTCTCCAAAAGCTTCTGGAAGGCGCGATGGGCATCGCGCACCAGATAGCCGGCGCTTTCGATCGGCGGATAGCCGCCATCCTTTGAGCGTCGGCGATCGGAACTTGCAAGCTTCGCCATCGTTACACCCTCGCCTCGATCCGCAGCGCTGGCAAGCGGGCCGGGCGTTGACTTTGGTCAACGAAGCCTTGATATTAATACTTAGATATCTATGCAATCGGGCCGCTGGCCGGCTGCAGCCGAGGCCATTGGCGATTGTCCCCCGGGCGCCTCGCGCCACTCATGGAGCTCAGGGCAAGATGCAGGAACACGTCAAGCGAGAGCACGTCGAGACAGCAAAGGCCGACACCCATCACGCGCGCGATTTGCGCACTGCGCTCGCCTGGCTCAAGGCGCAGGGCGACCTGATCGAGACCGACAAGACCGTCGATCCCGACCTGCAGGTGACCGGCCTGCAGAAGCACATGGATGGCGGCTGCCCGGTGATGTTCAACAACGTCAAGGACAAGCCTCATCACCGCGTCATCACCAATCTGTTCGGTGACATGAACGTCATCAACAAGATGTTCGGCTGGAAGAGCGATGCGGAGCGCGTGCGCAAGCTCGCCGCCGCGCTGCGCAAGCCGCTCAAGCCGGAGATCATCGCGCAGGACCAGGCACCGGTGCAGGAGCACGTCATCACCAATCCGAAGGACGTGAACGAGTGGGTGGTGCCGATCCGGCACACGACCTATGAGCCGGAGCTCACGGTCGGCTCGGGCATCCGCTGTATCAGCTTCGACCAGTTCGATGGCGGCACTGATCTGGGCTACAACCGCATGAACTTCCGCTGGGGCAATGTCGGCACGTTCCAGATCTCGCCTGGCTCGCATATGTGGCAGGTGGCGAACAAATACTACAAGGACGACAAGCCGATCCCGATGACCATGTGCTTCGGCGTGCCGCCGGCGTGCACGCTCATGGCGGGTGCCGGCTTCGACTACGCGGTGCTGCCGATGGGTTGCGATGAGATCGGCATCGCTGGCGCGGTGCAAGGCACGCCGATCCGGATGGTGAAGTGCCGCACCGTCGACGCCTATACGCTTGCCGATGCCGAGCTGGTGCTCGAAGGCTACGTGCATCCGCGCGACCGCCGCTACGAGACCAAGGAATCGGAGGACGCCGGCGTGCAGGGCCGCTTCCACTTCCATCCCGAATGGGCGGGCTATATGGGCAAGGCCTACAAGGCGCCGACCTTCCACGTCACCGCCATAACGATGCGCAAGCCGGAGACGAAGCCGATCATCTTCGCGCTTGGCGTTCACACCCTCGACGACCACAACATCGACACCACCGTGCGCGAGGCCGCGCTCTATGAGCTGTGCGAGCGGCTGCAGCCCGGCATCGTGCAGAACGTGGTGATTCCTTATTCCATGACCGATTGGGGCGGCTGCATCATTCAGGTGAAGAAGCGCCATCAGATCGACGAGGGCTGGCAGCGCAACTTCCTCGCCGCCGCGCTCTCCTGCTCGCAGGGCATGCGGCTGGCGATCGCGGTCTCAGAGGACGTCGATCCCTATTCGATGGACGACATCATGTGGTGCCTCACCACGCGCGTGAACCCGCGCACCGACATTCTCAACCCGATCCCGGGCGGGCGCGGCCAGACGTTCATGCCGGCCGAGCGCATGACCGCGGGCGAGAAGCAGTGGACCGCCTCGAACACCCAGTTCGAAGGCGGCATGGGCATCGATGCGACGGTGCCGTTTGGCTACGAGAGCGACTTCCTGCGCCCGGTCTATCCGGTCGACAAGGTGAAACCGGAGGATTTCTTCACCAAGAAGGACATCGAGAACGCCAAGTCGCGCATGCACGGCTGGGTGCATTCGCTGGCCAGAACGGGACGGTGATGCGGGCACTGACTTGTAGGGTGGGCAAAAGGCGCTGGCACTGCATTTCCATACGGCCAGCCTAACGTGCGCCGTGCCCACCATCGTTCCTCCGCGATCGATCTTGGTCGTTAATGGTGGGCACGGCGCACGATAGAGTTGCGTTGTGGAGGTGCAGTGCCAGCGCCTGTGCCCACCCTACAAGTCCTGCGGCCGACCGTTCTGCGCCTTCCATCGCTCCGCAAGCGCGCGGCGGTCGAGCTTGCCGCGCTCGGTCTTGGGCAGCGCCGTGCTCACGACAATCTCCTTCGGCGCCTTGAACGCCGGCAGCGCCGTGCCGCAGTAGCGCAAGAGCTCGACGACATCGATCGCCGTGCCCGGCCGCGCCACCACATAGCTCACGACCTCCTCGCCATAGATCGCGTGCGGCACGCCGACGGTCGCCACTTCGATCAGCTCCGGGCGCTGCATCAGGATGCTGTCGATCTCGACCGGCGAGATGTTGACGCCACCGCGGATGATCAGATCCTTCTCGCGACCGGTGAGACAGAGGAATCCGTCGGCATCGAGCATGCCGAGATCGCCGGTGCGATGACGGCCATGACCGTTGATGTGAATGCTCCCATCGTCGCCGAGATAGCGGTAATGGTGGTCGGCAAAGCCGCCGATCTCCACTTCGCCGATCTCGCCCGGCGGCAGCCGCTGGCCGGCCGCGTCGACGACCGCGAGATCATGATAGGCGAACGGCCGCCCGACTGTGCCGAGCCGCCGCGCATCGCCGGGAATGGCGGCGATCCAACCGGTTTCGCTCGAGCCATAGCCCTGCGCGATCGGGATGCCGAAGCGCTCCTCGAAGCGGCGCCACTCTTCGATCGTCAGTGGCGCCGAGCTTGACGTGATGAAGCGCAGGCTCGGCAGGTTACCGCGTTGCGCATTCCCGTCAGTGTTGAGCAGGATGTTGATGGTGGTCGGGTTGCCGGCCGCGACCGTGACGCGGTGGTCGCGCACGTGCTGGAAGAATCGACTCGCCGAGAATTTCTCTGCCATGACGAGTGTCGCGCCGCGATAGACCGGCGCCAGCGCGCCCAGGAGTTGCGCCGAGGCCCAGTTGAACGAGCGGAAGTCGTAGATGCGATCGTCGGCGGTGATGCCGAAGCCGTCGGCAGTGGGTTCGATGTTGCCGAGATGCTCGCGATAGTTCAGCACCACGCCCTTGGGATGCGCGCTGGTGCCGGACGTGAACAGGATCACGGCGTTGTCGCCTGGGCCGGCGGCGCTAACAGCGTCGCTCGGCGCAAGCTGCGCGAGTGCGCCGTGGAACGTGCTCTCATCGGGATTGCCCCAGCGCCCGAGCCGCAACCGCGGCGCGGCGACGCTCTCGAGCAGGTCATCGAGGCCGAGGCCATCCTGGTACAGCACCAGCGCGGGCTTGAGCCGCGCGAAGATGTTGCCGAGCTGATTGCGGTTCATCTCGATATGGACGGTGCAGATGGTCGCGCCATAAGCCATGACGCCGAAATAGCAGACGAGGTGCTCGATCGAGTTGGTGGCAAGCAGCGCCACCCGGTCGTTGGCACTGATGCCTCGGCCATGCAGAAAAGCGGCGATGCGGCTGATGCCCTGCCGCAGCTCGCCATAGGTCACGACCCGCCCGCCCTCGGCGAGCACGATCCAAGGCTTCCCTGGGTCGCGGCGGGCGGCCCGATCGATCCAGTCTCGCAGCAGCGTCGGGTCGGCCTGCATCGGAAGCCTTCTGGACAATTCCTTAGCAATATAAGTAATTTGGTTGCGGCACAAGCGCGACGAGGGCGGAGCAATAATCTCCACTTGCGAGAGCCCGCGAAACGGAGCGAACTTTCGCTTGTACGGTCATGACCCCGGTGTAATGTCGGGCCGCAACAGCAATGATGTAAAACGCTTCTGGATCGGACGAATGGCAAAGGAAGACGCGCAACCTGACGGGATGTCGACGCCGCTCGGCGGCGGCGGCGCTGCCGGGGTCGGCTCCAACACGGCGCCGCATCTTGCCTATCACGATCTGCGCAAGTGGCTCGAGGAGGCGCAGAAGCTCGGCGAGGTGAAGACCGTCAAGGGGCTCTCATGGCAGCGCGACATCGGCATGGTGTCCGAGCTTGCGGCGCACACCGACAACGCGCCGTGCTTTGTATTCGAGGATGTACCCGGCACCTTGCCCGGCAGCCGCCTGCTGATCAATTTCTTCGACGGCAAGCGCAAGAACATGACGCTCGGCTTTCCGACCGACATGAACAAGGTCGAGCTGAGCGAAGGCTTCCGCGCGCATTACGCCGCCGACATGAAGCGTATCCCGCCGAAGTTCGTCGAGACCGGCCCCGTGATGCAGAATGTGATGACGGGCGCCGACATCGACGTCACCCGGTTTCCGGCGCCGCAATGGCACAGCAAGGACGGCGGCCGCTATATCGGCACCGGCTGCTACACCATCATTCGCGATCCCGACGAAGGCTGGATCAACTGCGGCACCTACCGCGTGATGGTGCACGACGCGGCCTCCTGCGGCCTCTACATCTCGCCCGGCAAGCAGGGCCGCCAGATGCGCGACAAGTACAAGGCGCGCGGCCAGGCGATGCCGATCGCGGTCGTGCTCGGCGGCGATCCGATGAGTTTCCTCATGGGCTGCAGCGAAGTGCCTTACGGCGTGAGTGAGCTCGAGGTGATCGGCGGCATGCGCGGCTCAGCCATCGAGGTGATCAAGGGACCGGTGACGGGGCTGCCGTTGCCGGCCAATGCCGAGATCGTCATCGAAGGCTTCGTCGAGCCTGACAACATGCGCACTGAAGGTCCGTTCGGCGAATGGACCGGCTATTACGCCACCGGCGCCGCGCAGGAGCCGGTCATCGACATCAAGGCGATCTACTATCGCAACGAGCCGATCCTGCTCGGCGTCGTGCCCGAGCGGCCGCCGGACGAGATCTGCCGCTATCGCGCCATCGTGCGCTCGGCGCTGCTGCGCGATAACATCCAGAAGGCGGGCGTGCCCGCCGTGACCGCGGCGTGGGCGCACGAGGTCGGCAATGCCAGGCTGCTTCTTGTTGTTGCGATCAACCAGCGCTATCCCGGCCATGCCAAGCAGGCCGGCCATATCGCATCGATGTGTCACGTCGGCGCCTATTTTGGACGTTACACGATCGTGGTCGACGACGACATCAACGTGTCCGACATCAACGAGGTGTTGTGGGCGCTCTTGACCCGCTCCGATCCCGCGACCTCGATCGACATCATCCGCAACGCCTGGTCGACGCCGCTCGATCCGCGCATCGAGCCGGAGCGCCGGGCGGTCGGCGACTACACCAACAGCCGCGCCATCATTGACGCCTGCCGGCCGTTCCATTGGCGCGACAAGTTCCCGGAGGTGAACATGCCGTCACCCGAGGACAAGGCGCTGGCGCTGCGCAAGTTCGGCCACCTGTTCACGAGCTGATGGGGCGGGACCAATCGTTAACGACGGCCGTGGCAATATCCCCTGTACAAGCTGATATAATGCTAGAGAAGGCTCACCAAACGAGGGCTTGCAATGCGACGTCTCATCGTTGGCATGACCGGGTCGACCGGCGCCATCTTCGGGGTCCGTTTCCTGGAGGCGCTCAAGCACGCCGATGTTGAGTCCCATCTCATCGTCAGCAAGTGGGCGCAGCGCACCACCGAGCACGAGACCAATTATACGCTCGAGCAGGTGAGGGCGCTGGCGAGCGTCGTGCACAGCCCGGGCGACATGGGCGCGACGATCTCGTCGGGCTCGTTCCCCACCGATGGCATGGTGGTGATCCCGTGCTCGGTGCGCACGCTCGGCGGTATCGCCCAGGGCGTGGGCGACCATCTGGTGCATCGCGCCGCTGACGTGATTCTCAAGGAGCGCCGCAAGCTGGTGCTGGTGGTGCGCGAGACGCCGCTCTCGGAGGTTCATCTCGAGAACATGCTCAAGCTCTCGCGCATGGGCGTCACCATGCTGCCGCCGATGCCGGCCTTCTACAATCATCCGCAATCGGTCGACGATATCGTCAATCACATCGTCGGTCGCGTGCTCGACCAGTTCGGCATCCCGGCGCCGTTCGAGAAGCGCTGGGACGGCCACATGCATACGGCGGCCAAGATCGCAGCGCTCAGCGGCACGACCGCGAAGAGCGGGACGTAAGGCCTCGGACGTCCCCAACCCGCGCAAACTTGCCCACTCACCCGTTGGGAGGCGAATCGGGTTAGGAGCGCCCGCCAGCGGTCGGGGATGGTGCAGTCGTGCTTGGCGGCTGACCATCCGGTTGGGCAGCTGCCGCTGAGGATGCGTCGAGTTTCACTTTCAAAGGCATAATGTATCCGCCGATCAGTATGCCCACTCTATATTCTGCCACCTCAGCTTCGATGGTCACGGGCGGCGGCGGCGCGGCGGCGAGGACCCGATCAAGCCAACCGGTCCCCGACAACAACCCGGCTGTCAGTGTCATTTCGATCTTGGAATTGGAGTCAACCACTTTCTTTTCCGGATTGTCCGCCGGATAGAACAGGAGCGTCCCGGTAAAAACACCATGCCCGGCTATGGAGACCGGCGCGAACGGGACCTTCGGACGCCTTTGATTTGCAGTCACGTCGTCCCGGCCGCTAAACCAGCGCGCGTCAGCCAAGTAAGTGCTCTTGAATCTCTTGCTCTCATTGGTCGCAAGATTCTTCACATCGAGTGCCAGCGAAAGGACTGTGCCGTCACGGGCGCCGCGATTGGCAAGCGTCACAGGTATCATAAGCACTTCGTAGCTGCCCCAGGGGTCGCGCGTGAAGTAGATGTTATCCGACACATGGAGCCTGACCTCCGCCTGCTTGATCGTGGTCTCCCACATGGACACGACTGAGCCGAGGAGTGCCAGGCCCGAGAACATAGGCGCCAGCCACAGGCGGAGTGCGCGCGGAGTCGTGTCCTCTGAAGTCATAGAGTAATCCCTGCAATACGAGTTGCGTTTACAAGCGCTCTTCAGAACTATCGTGAGCGACACGGTTATGAAACTGCGGTGATGATTTATTCGGGCGCTGTACAATACTGCCTTTGATTGCAAGACGAGCAGGGTGTGCTCAATCGTCCATCATCCGAATGGGTGATGTTCTGACGCAAATTCACGTTAGATGCAGTCGGGTGTGAGACAGCGCTGCGTGCGCGCCGCGCTCGGCCGCATCACTTCTCGCCGTATGTCGCCTTTGAAATATCCGGCACCGGAATGCCGCCATCGATCGCCTTGCAGCGGGCGGCCTCCGCCTTGGCTTTCTGCTCGGCCGCTTCCAACACCTCCGTGATGCGTTCGCGCGGGATGAAGCACACACCGGTGTCGTCGGCGACCACGAGATCGCCGGGTGATACCTTCACGTGGCCGATCTGGATCGCGCCGTTGATCTCGGCGGCTTCGAGCCGCCACTTGCCGGTGACCGGCGTGATGTCGCTCGCCCACAGCGGATAGCCGACCGAACGCGAATGCGCGACGTCACGGATGCCGCCTTGCACGATCGCGCCGACCTCGCCCTGGCGCTTGCCGGTCTGCGCCGAGATGCCGCCCATGTTGGACACGTCGGGTACGCCCTGGATCACCAGCACGTCGCCTTGCTGCGCCAGGTTGTGGCACTCGAACTCGGCCATCTTGTTCACCTTGTCGTGCGCGCCCTTGAGCGGGTCGATGCGTTGCAGGATGTTGCGCAGCGTCAGGGCCGGCCCCACCATGGTGGTGCCCGGCATCGTCGGCCGCAGTACCGAGGCCCCGATCACGCCCGAGGGGATGCCGAGCTCATCCATGCTGTCGGAGATGATGCCGGTCGGGTCGCCCAGCGCCTTGAAGCGTTCGACCGTGCCTTGCGGTGGACGCGGCACCTCCAGGAGCTTGATGTGCTCGGCCGCGATGCGGCCGGTCAGTCGCTTCTCTGCCACGGACATTCCCCTTCTGCTGCTGCGCGCCCGAACGCGCGAAGACCTTTGCTTGCCGGCTGGACTCTATAGCGTCCCTGTACGGCGAATACAGCAACGACCAGCGGCGGGCGGCCGCTTGCTCGATCCGGCCGCGGTCGGTACCGTAAGCCCTTCCCAGCGAGGAAGAGGCCGCCATGATTGACTTTTATGCGTTGACCAGTCCGAACGTGCAAAAAATCTACATCATGCTCGAAGAGACCGGGCTGCCCTACAAGGAGGTCTTCGTCGACGTCTGGAAGGGCGACAATCACCAGCCGGAATTTCTCAAGATCAATCCGAACGGCAAGATCCCGGCGATCGTCGACCATGATGGGCCGGGCGGCAAGCCATACACGGTGATCGAGTCAGGCGCGATCCTGATGTATCTCGCCGAGAAGAGCGGCCGCTTTCTGCCCAAGGACATGGCCAGGAAATACGACGCGCTGCAGTGGCTGATCCTGCAGGTGGCCAATGTCGGGCCAGCGTTCGGCAATTTCACCCATTTCAATATGTTCGCGCCCAAGGCCGGCAACGAGTATTCGTTCAGCCGCTATCGTAGCGAGATGAAGCGGCTCTACGAGTTGCTGGAGAAGCGGCTTGGCCAGGTGCCGTATCTCGGAGGCGACGAGTATTCGATCGCCGACATTGCGACCTTTCCCTGGACGCGCAACCACGACGCTCAGGGCGTGCGCTGGGAGGACAACCCGAACTTGGCGCGCTGGTTCAATGCCATTGCGGAGCGGCCTGCGGTCAAGGCTGCACTGGCCAAGATCGCCGTGATCAAGTCAAACCGGGAGACCGCGTCGGACGAGGACAAGGACCGCTTCTTCGGACGCGGCCGCTACGCGCGCGCATAAGACGAATAGAGCGGGCGCCAAGGGAGCACGCCATGAAGATCATTGCGCTTGCGTGCGCGCTTGTGCTGTCGGCTTCACCTACGAGCGCTCAGACGGTTGCCGATTTCTACCGCAACAAGCAGATCCGCGTCATCGTGGGTTCCTCGCCGGGCGATTACGACACCTGGGCACGCGTGATCACGCGGCACATGCGCCAGCATGTTCCCGGCAATCCTACGTTTGTGGTCGAGAACATGCCGGGCGCCGGCTCGCTGATCGCCGCCAATTTTCTCTACAGCAAGGCGGCGCAGGATGGCACCGTGCTCGGTTCGGTGAGCCGGAACATTCCGAACTTCGCCTTCATGAAGAGCGCGAACGCCAACTTCGATCCGCTCAAGTTCAGCTGGATCGGCAGTCCGGAAATGACGCATCGCGCCTGCTTCGTGCGCACCGACAGCGGCGTCACCGCGCCCGAGCATCTGTTCGAGCGCGAGGTGCTGATGGGCGGCGACGGCGCCGGCACGTCGCTGTCGGAAATGCCGATCCTGGCGCGCAACCTGCTCGGCATGAAGTTCAAGGTGGTCGACGGCTACAAGGGCTCGACTGATATCGTGCTGGCGATGCAGCGCAACGAGGTGCACGGCCTCTGCCAGACCGTGATGGCCTTTGCGCAGGCCGGGCAGCACCTGCTCGACGACGGCACCGTGAAGATGCTGTTCACGACCGAAAAAGATCGTGTGGCGAAATACGACAACAAGGTCCCGACCATTTTCGAATATGCCAAGACCGAGGAGCAGCGCAACATTCTGGCATTCCATGCCTCGAGCCTGGAGACCGGACGGCCCTGGCTGACGCCGCCCAATGTGCCGGCGGAGCGGGTGCAAGCCTTGCGCCGCGCCTTCGATGCGACCATGAAGGACGCTGGTTTTCTCGAGGAGGCCAGACAGCGCAAGCTCGAGGTTGACCCGCGCACCGGCGAGCATGTCGAGGGCGTGATCCGCGCGATCGCGGGCCTGTCGCCGGAGGTGATCGCCAAGGCGGCGCAGATGGTGCGGAAGTAAAAGACGCTGGTTAAGAACAAGACTGGTTGAGAACGGGAGACGTGTGTTGGAACTGAAAGAAAAGGCCGCCATCGTCACGGGGGCAAGCTCGGATGATGGCATCGGCTCGGAATGCGCGAAACTCCTTGCTGCGCGCGGCTGCAACGTTGTCGTGAACTACGCTACCAACAAGGCCGGCGGCGAGGCGGTCGCGGCGGCTTGCCGGGCAGTGGGCGGAGAGGCGATCGCGGTGCAGGGCGACGTTTCCAAGGACGAGGACTGCCAGCGGCTGGTGCAGGCCTGCATTGACAAGTTTGGCCGGCTCGACGTGCTGGTCAACAACGCGGCGACCACGAAGCCCATTCCGCACCGGCGCATGGACCTGCTCGACGCCGCCGAGTTTCAGCGCATCTTCTCCGTCAACGTCATCGGCACCTATCAGATGACGCGGGCGGCCGCGCCGCATTTGAAGGCAACCGGGGACGCTGCGATCGTCAACATCTCGTCAGTCGGCGCGATGCGGGCGGGCGGTTCTTCGATGGCCTACACGGCCTCGAAAGCCGCGATCAACAATCTCACGCTCTCGACCGCGCGCGCGCTCGCGCCCGAGGTGCGGGTCAATGCGCTCTGTCCGGGCGGCATGCTCGGCGCCTGGACCCGCAAGATCCTGAGCGAGGAGCAGTACGAGGAGCGCCTGGCGGCGGCGAAGACCCAGTATCCGCTCAAGCGCGGCATCTGGCCGAAGGATGTTGCGGTCGCGGCGCTGTTTCTCGTGGAGGGCGCCACCACCATGACCGGCGAGGCGATCCGCATGGACTGCGGCCAGCATCTCGGCGAGACGAGCAATCGGACGTGAGGCGGCAGTTACAGCCTCGATCGACCTCATGGAGCGCGCCGACGCGCCGCTTGGCGCGACGGCAGGCGTCTCGAACCATGCAGGTCGCCCGGGCCGCCCCCATCCTTCGAGACGCGCGCGCTGGTGAGGCTTGCCGTTTTGGACTTTCCGTACAGCGCGCGCTCCTCTGGATGAGGGCGGATCACTGTCCTTCGTGTGTCCAGTCCGCTACGCCGCCGCGCTCGCCACCACCGGCTGCTTGTACTCCTTGAGCCGCGGCAGGATCTCCTTCGCCATCAAGGTGAGGCTGTCGACCGTATCGGCGTGGTCGAGGAAGCCCGCCTGCGCCATGATCAGCAGATTGCCGAGGCCGCCGGTGTATTCGATGAAATCGGTAATTTGCGTATAGCACTGGTCGGGCGTGCCGCAGACCATCAGCACCGAGTCGATCAGGTCCTGCACGCTGGCGGTGCGCATGTCGACCACGCGCCTGTCCTTGGTGAACGAGCGCTCCGGCGTGAAGCCGCGCATCAGCCGCGCGGTGTCGTCGACCGACAAATAGCCCGGCGGATTCTTGAACGGCGGATAGACATTGCCTCCGGTCCGCAGATAGCTGGCCACGAGCTCGCCGCGCCGGCGCGCCTCGGCTTCGTTGTGCGCGGTCGCAAACAGCGCGAGATAAGCGAAGCGGTCGGGGCCGGGCAGTGCGCCATTGTGGGTCGCGGCGTAGCCCTCGCGATAGGAGTCATAAAGCATGCGCGTGTTGTAGCCCGAGCCGAGCACGGCGATCACGTAGCCGCGCTCACCCAGCACGCGTGCGTTCGATTTGCTCGCGGTCGTGCTCCACACCGGCGGATGCGGCTGCTGCCACGGCCGCGGCCAAAGATTGACCTGCCGGTAGTGGAAGTGCTCGCCCTCCCAGTTGAATGGACCGTCGTGGGTGGTCATCGCCTTGATGATGAAGTCGTGCGACTCCCAAAACCGGTCCATCACGCCGACCGGGTTGGCGTTCGAGGGTGCAAACTCGTAGGGCACGCCCTTGACGAAGCCCATGTCGAGGCGGCCGCGCGAGATCACGTCGATGGTGGCGAGCTCCTCGGCGGCGCGTATCGGGTCGGGCCGATGGCCGATCGGGTAGCCCAGAATGAGAATGCGGGCACGCTTGCTCTGGCGTGCCATGATCGACAGGCTGACGATCGAGGTGGCGTTCATGCAGGTCGCGGTCTGGTGATGCTCGTTGAGCATCAAATCGAGCCCGAGCTCGTCGGCGAGCAGATACTCGTCGTGATAGCGATGGAACAGATCGGCCGCGATCTTCGGATCGAGCGCGCGGTTCGGCAGATTGACCCGCAGATAGCCGTGCGGATCGTCCCAGGCGTTGGGGTAAGGGTGCTCGCTGAAATGATAGACTCTCATTTCGCTTGTCCTTGCGTGAAGGCGAAGACCGCGCGCGCGAACGCATCGGGCTGCTCGATATGCGGATAGTGCCCGGCCCGTGCGATCGTTTCGAAGCGGGCGCCCGGAATGGCAGCGCAATAGGCGCGTCCATAATCCTCGGTCAGGATGCGGTCGGCGCTGCCCCACAGACAGAGCGTGGGAATGCTGATGCGATGCAGCCGGCCCTTGAGCTTGGGATCGTGCATATAGGGCGACCAGCCGTAGCGCGCGCTCGCTTCGCGATTGCGCGCCACGATGCGCACGTCCGCCTCCGCCATCGCCTTGTAGTCACGCTCGACGATCGTCGGATCGAAATAGGCAAGTTTGTTGAGCTCGGGCTCGGTGATCGCGAAGATGTCGACAATGTCGCGGGTGTCGCGCGCGCCAACCTTGATGCCGACCGCGTTGGCAAGGACGAGATGCGACAGCCGTGCGGTCGACTTGATCGCGATCTCGGCGGCGATCCAGGCCCCGAGCGAGACGCCGACCACGACGGTGTCATTGAGGTCGATCTCGTCGAGCAGGTCGAGATAGAAATAGGCGAGGTCGTCGATGGTGGTGAAAGCCCTCGGCTGCTCGGAATTGCCGAAGCCCGGGTGGCTCGGCGCGATCACGCGCGCATGCTCAGCGAGCTTGTCGATGACGGGGGCGCTGCGATCGAGCCCGATGCCCGGATGGAGGAACAGAAGCGGCCGACCGCGCCCTTTTTCGATGACCTCAACCGTGATGCTGTTGACCGTTATGGTGGCCGCCGAATCCTGTAGCGTCATCCTCCCTGCACCTCGCGACTTTCAATCCATGCCCTTGCTATATTATGGGAGATCGGCAGCGCCAAAGGAAATCAATGGGGCACAATCTGTGGCGCCGATAGCCGATTGGTGCCTGTGCTCTGGGGGGAGAAGCCGTGACTGAGCCGACGTGCGCGATCCATAACAACCTGACCTACGCTACTCACGACGGCGTCGAGCTCAAGGGTGACCTCTATCTGCCCGCGGGGCCTGGCCCGTTCCCAATGGTCGTTAACGTTCATGGCGGCTATTGGCGGCGCGGCTCACGCGACACGTTCCAGTATTGGGGGCCCTATCTCGCGGCGCGCGGCTATGCCGGCTTTACGGTCAGCTATCGGCTGAGCAAGCCGGGCCAGAAGACCTATCCGGGCGTGGTCCATGACATCCGCGCCGCGGTGCAATTCGTTCGCGGCCGCGCCAAGGACTTTCGGCTCGATCCCGGCCGGGTCGCACTGTGGGGCAATTCGGCCGGCGCCCATCTCGCCTCGCTGGTTGCGCTCGCCGGCGACAGCCCGCTGTTCGTGGGCGGCTATCCGAGCGACCCGCATGCCAAGGAGAGCACCGGCGTGAAGGTTCTGGTCGGGACCTACGGCATCTATGATCTGCTGACGCAGTGGCGGCACTCGCAGCTCGGCAATCCCGGCGACAACCTGGTGGAGTGCATGCTGGGAGTCTCGCCCACCAAAGACCGCCGCATCTATTTCGATGCATCTCCGCTGAGCCACGCCATCGCCGCCAACAACAAGACCGCCGTGTTCCTGATCTGGGGCACCGAGGACGATGTGGTAGACTACCGCACCCAGACGCTCCCATTCCTGGAGGCGCTCAAGCAGGCCGAGTTCCAGGTACGGCCTTGCGTGGTGCACGGCGCGCCGCATTATTGGCTGAGCGATCCAATCGACGAGCCCGGCAGCCATTCGGGTTTCGTGGCGCCGCGGCTGCTGCGCTTCCTGGCCGAGCGGCTGTAGCGGGCAGACACCGCCCCGCGATTGGGGTATCCTGCCTCCCAAGGAACATCCACGCCAGGGAGGCGCCAATGGCTGCATTCATTGTGAATGGTCAGCGCAGGGAGGTGACGGTCGACCCCAACACCCCGTTGTTGTGGGTCCTGCGTGAGCATCTCAAGCTCACCGGCACCAAATTCGGCTGCGGCATCGCGTCGTGTGGGGCCTGCACGGTGCATATCGACGGCAAAGCGACTCGCTCCT
>Ga0209488_10000189_pt1 | contig 48122 bp, 28 predicted proteins | sample Rivendell_Oct201_8_FD_188349 | JGI IMG/M metagenome (GOLD analysis project Ga0209488, IMG submission 188349) | Vadose zone soil microbial communities from the Eel River Critical Zone Observatory, Northern California, USA -... | ecosystem: Environmental > Terrestrial > Soil > Vadose zone >...
CTGCGGCAGCAGCACGGTGGCAACCCGTGAAGCACTGCGCCGTGATCGGGGCGTCGGGCTACACCGGCCGCGAACTGCTGCGCCTGTTGGCGCGCCATCGCCAGCTGCAGGCCACGGCGGTGATGACCGCGCGCGCCGGTGCGGTGCCGGAGCCGCCGCAGTTCCCGGGCGAGACGCGCATCGACCCGCTCGACCTCGGCCGCCTGCGCGGCCTCGACGGCGTGTTCCTGTGCACTCCGCACGGCGCCGCCAGCGCGATCGCCGTGGCGGCCCTGGACCAGGGCTGCAAGGTCGTCGACCTGTCGGCGGACTTCCGGCTCGCCGACCCGGCGCAGTACGCCGCCAGCCATGGCACCGCGCATCCGGCGCCCGAACTGCTGGCGGCTGCGGTCTATGGCCTGACCGAGCACGCGCGCGAACGCGTGCGCACGGCCAGGCTGGTCGCCAATCCCGGCTGCTACCCGACCTCGGTGCTGCTGCCGCTGCTGCCGCTGCTGGCCGCCGACCTGCTCGATGAGGCCGCGCCGATCATCGCCGACAGCAAGAGCGGCACCTCGGGCGCGGGCAAGAGCCCGAGCGAACGCACGCACTTCGGCAACGTGCACGAGAACTTCTGTGCCTACGGCATCGGCACGCACCGGCACCTGCCCGAGATCCACCAGCACGCCGGCACCGACCGCATCGTGTTCGTGCCGCACCTGCTGCCGGTGTTCCGCGGCATGCTGACGACGCTGTACTGCACGCCGCGGCCGGGCGTGACTGCCGACAGCGTGCGCGGCTGCCTGCACGAGCGTTACGCCCGCGAGCCGTTCGTGCAGGTCTACGAGCAAGGCCTGCCGGAGCTGCGCAACGTGCAGTTCACCAACCAGTGCCACCTGGCGGTGGCCGCGTGCGGCCGGCAGATCGTCGTGGTCGCGACCATCGACAACCTGGTGAAGGGCGCCGCCGGTCAGGCGCTGCAGAACATGAACCTGATGCTCGGGCTGCCCGAGGCGGAGGGACTGTCGTGAGGATCCTGGTGAAGATCGGCGGCGCGCAGCTCGAAGCCGCGGCACCGCGCGCGCAGTTGTGCGAGGCGATCGCCGCCGCCCGGCGTGCCGGTCACGAACTGATCGTCGTGCACGGCGGCGGCAACCAGATCCGTCGGCTCGGCCAGGCGCTCGGCCTCGCCGAGCGCTACCACGACGGCCTGCGCATCACCGATGCGCGCACCGCCGAAGTGGTGCTGATGGTGCTCGGCGGCCAGGTCAACCGCACGCTGGTCGCGTCGCTGCAGCAGGCCGGCGTCGATGCAGTCGGCCTCAGCGGCGCCGACGGTGGCACGTTCACCGCGCGCAAGCTGCAGCCCGGCGGCAAAGACCTCGGCTTCGTCGGCGCGATCGACCGCGTGCGGCCGCAGCTGGTGCTGTCGCTGCTCGCCGCCGGCTACGTGCCGGTGCTGGCCACCGTCGCGCCGGGCCCCGGCCCGAACGACGGCGCCCCGGCGGGCGAGCCGTTCTTCAACCTCAACGCCGACCACGCCGCCGGACCGCTGTGCCGCGCGTTCGCCTGCTCGGCGCTGCTGTTCCTGACCGACGTGCCCGGCGTGCTCGCTGCCGATCGGCGTCGGATCGCCACCCTGACGCCCGCCGACTGCGCCGAGCTGCAGCGCCGCGGCACTGTCAGCGGCGGCATGCTGCCCAAGCTCGATGCCGCGCTGCTGGCGCTCGCCGACAACCCGGCGGCGCTGGTGAAGATCGCGCCGGCCGCGGCGCCGGACGCCGTGCTGCAGGCGCTGCAGCACGACACCGGCACCCGGTTCGTCGTCACCCACGCCCAGGAGGCCCGCCATGGATGAAGGTTTGATGCCGACCTACGCCCGCGCCGGCGAGGTGTTCACCAGCGGCCACGGCGCCGTGCTGGTCGACAGCACCGGCAAGCAGTACCTCGACTTCCTCGCCGGCATCGCCGTCAGCGCGCTCGGCCACGCCCATCCCGGGCTGGTCGCCGCCATGCGCGACCAGGTTGGCAAGGTCGTCCACTTGAGCAACCTGTTCCGCCATCCGTACACCGAACAGGTGGCCTCGCGGCTGTGCCAGCACACGCAGATGGGTGCACTGTTCTTCACCAACTCCGGCGCCGAGGCGGTCGAGTGCGCGCTCAAGCTGGCGCGCAAGGCGCAGCTGAACCGCGGCCAGCAGCGCACCGCGTTCGTGGCGCTCGAAGGCGGCTTCCACGGCCGCACGCTCGGCGCGCTGTCGCTGACGCACACCGAGAAGTACCGCAAGCCGTTCCTGCCGCTGCAGGACGTCACCTGGGTGCCGCCCGAAGACCTCGAGGCGCTGGCCAGGGTGCTGCACCAGCGGCGGCCGGCGGCGCTGGTGCTCGAGCCGATCCAGGGCGAAGGCGGCATCCGGGAGCTGAGCGCCGCCTACCTGCGCTCGGCGCGCGAGCTGTGCAGCAGCACCGGCACGATCCTGGTGCACGACGAGATCCAGAGCGGCTGCGGCCGCACCGGCAAGTTCCTGGCCGCGCAGCACGCCGGCGTCGTGCCCGACGTCGTCTGTCTGGCCAAGCCGCTGGCCTGCGGCCTGCCGATGGGTGCCTGCCTCGCGTTGCCGGCGCTGGCCAGTACCTTCGCCGTCGGCGAACATGGCTCGACCTTCGCCGGCGGGCCGCTGGTGTGCCGCGCGGCGCTGGTGTTCCTCGACGAGGTCGACCGCGGCCTGTTGCACGACGTCGAACTGCGCGGCGCCGAACTGCGGCACGGCCTCGAGCAGCTGCAGCGCGACTGCAAGATCGTGCGCGAGGTGCGCGGTCGCGGGCTGATGCTCGGTTTGCGGCTGCACCATTCGGCCAAGGAAGTGCAGCGGTCGCTGTACGAGGACGGCGTGATCACCAACTGCACCGCCGGCGACGTGCTGCGCATCGTGCCGCCGTTCGTGGTGACCAGCGAACAACTGGCCGAGGGACTGCGCCGCCTGCGCGCGGTGCTGGCCAGGTTCGAACAGCAGGTGCCGGCATGAACCACGACCCGCTCGAGCTCGGCAACCTGTCGGTCAAGGACCTGCTGTGCAGCTCGCAACTGCTGCCGGCCGACATCGAGCGCATCTACCAGGTCGCCCGGCAGCTCAAGGCCGGCCGCGCGCAGCACACCGCCGTGCTGCAGCACAAGCGCCTGGCGATGATCTTCGAGAAGGACTCGCTGCGCACGCGCTTCACCTTCGACATCGGCATGCATGACCTCGGCGGCAGCGCCGTGTTCATGGACCACCGCGACGCCCGGCTCGGCTCGCGCGAGTCGGTCAAGGACATGGCCAAGAACCTCGAACGCTGGGTGCACGGCATCGTCGCCCGCACCTTCAAGCACAAGGTGCTCGAGGAGCTGGCGCAGCACTCGGCGATCCCGGTCATCAACGGCCTCAGCGACCTCGTGCATCCGTGCCAGGCGCTGACCGACTTCTTCACGCTGACCGAGAAGTGGGGCACGGTGCGCGGCAAGCTGCTGTGCTTCATCGGCGACGGCAACAACACCTGCCATTCGCTGATCCACACCGCCGCCAAGCTCGGCACCGACATCCGCGTCTGCTCGCCGAAGGCCTACGCGCCGAACCCGCAGGTCGTCGACCAGGCACTGCAGGCAGCGCGCGCCGCCGGCAGCGAGATCGAACTGCTCGACGACCCCGAGCAGGCTGCCGACGGCGCCGACGCGGTCTACACCGACGTCTGGGCCAGCATGGGCCAGGAGGACGAGATCGAGGACCGCAACGGCATCTTCGCCCACTACCAGGTCGACGAGCAACTGATGGCGCGCGCCAGGCCGGGCGCCCTGTTCCTGCACTGCCTGCCCGCGCACCGCGGCCGCGAGGTCACCCAGGAGGTCCTCGATGGACCGCAGAGCATCGTCTACGACAACGCCGAGAACCGGCTGCACGTGCAGAAGGCGATCCTGTCGCTGCTGCTGCGCTGACCGCGAGTGCCACCATGAGCAAGAAGAAGATCGTCCTCGCCTACTCCGGCGGCCTCGACACCTCGATCATCATCCCCTGGCTGAAGGAGCACCACGACTGCGAGGTCTACTGCTACTGCGGCGACATCGGCCAGGGCGATGACGAACTGCGCGGCCTCGAGCAGAAGGCCAGGAGCAGCGGTGCCGTTGCCTGCAAGGTCGAGAACCTGCAGCGCACCTGGCTCCACGACTACGTGTGGCCGTGCCTGCGGGCGCTGGCGGTCTACGAAGGGCGCTACCTGCTCGGCACCAGCATGGCGCGGCCGATCCTGGCCAAGGGCCAGGTCGAGTACGCCAAGGCGATCGGGGCCGCTGCCCTGGCCCACGGTTGCACCGGCAAGGGCAACGACCAGGTGCGCTTCGAACTGGCCTACCAGGCGCTGGCGCCCGGACTCGAAGTGATCGCGCCGTGGCGGGACTGGGACATCCGTAGTCGCGAAGACGCGCTCGACTACGCCGCGGCCCACGGCATCCCGGTCACCGCCTCGCGCGCGAAGATCTACTCGCGCGACCGCAACCTCTGGCACATCAGCCACGAGGGCGGCGCGCTCGAATCGCCCGGCAACGCGCCGCCCGACGACGTCTGGATGCTGACCAGGGATCCGCGGCAGGCGCCCGACGCCCCGCTCGAACTCACCGTCGGCTTCACCGCCGGCGTGCCGGTGGCGCTGAACGGCGAGCCGTTGCCGGCGGAGGCACTGCTGCGCCGGCTCAACGAGCTCGGCGGCCAGCACGGCGTCGGCCGGGTCGACATCTGCGAGAACCGCCTGGTCGGCATGAAGTCGCGCGGCGTCTACGAGACCCCCGGCGGCACGATCCTGCTCGAAGCCGCGCGCACGCTGCGGGCGTTGACGATCGAACGCGACACGCTGCGGCTGTGCGAGAAGCTGATGCCCGACTACGCCGACCTGGTGTACACCGGCCGCTGGTTCCACCCGGCCCGCACCGCCCTCGACGCGCTGTTCTGCTCTGCCACGCAGTTCGTCAGCGGCGAGGTCCGCGTCCGGTTGTTCAAGGGCAGCGCCACGGCACTCGCCGCCAGCTCGCCGCACAGCCTGTACGCCGAGGACCTGGCCACGTTCGGCAGCAGCGCCGCGTTCGACCACCAGGACAGCTACGGCTTCGTCAAGCTCTATGGCCTGCCGGGCGCGGTCGCCGCCAGGGTGCAGGGCGTGCGCTCGTGAGCACGCCCGGCAAGATGTGGGGCGGCCGGTTCACCGGCGAGCCCGATCCGGTGTTCGCCGCGTTCCAGAACAGCCTGCGGATCGACCACCACCTCGCCGAAGCCGATCTCGAAGTCAACCGCACCTGGAGCCACGCGCTGGTCGCCGCCTCTGTGCTGACCGCGGCCGAGCAACAGCAGATCGAGGCGGCGATCGATGCCACTGCCAGGCAGTGGAGCGAACACGGTGTACCAACCGACGGCGCCGAAGACGTGCACAGCCTGGTCGAGCAGACGCTCGGCCGGCACTGCGGTGACCTGGCGCTCAAGATCCACACCGGCCGCTCGCGCAACGACCAGGTCGCCACCGACCTCAAGTTGTGGCTGCGCGAACGCACGTTCGCGTGCGTCGAAGGCCTGCGCGCCGTCGCCCGGGCCCTGGTGGCGATCGCCGAGCAGCACGCGGCGCTGCCGATGCCGGGCTACACCCACCTGCAGCGGGCGCAGCCGATCACCGTCGGCCACTGGGCGCTGGCGCACGCCGAGGCCCTGGCGCGCGACCGCACGCGCTTGCTCGACGGCTGGCGGCGCATGGACACCTGCCCGCTCGGCTCCGGCGCGCTCGCCGGCACCGCGCTGCGCATCGACCGCGAGGCGATCGCCACCGAGCTCGGCTTCCTCGGCCCGACGCGCAACAGCCTCGACGCCACCTCGGCGCGCGACCACGCCTGCGAGACGGCGTTCTGCTGTGCGTCGACGATGGCCAGCCTGTCGCGCCTGTGCGAGGACCTGGTGTTCTTCGCCTCGCGCGAAGCCGGCTTCGTCCGCTTCGGCGACGCGGCGTCGACCGGCTCCAGCCTGATGCCGCAGAAACGCAACCCCGACGCGATGGAGTTGATCCGCGGCCGCGCCGGCCGGATCTTCGGCTACCTGCAGGCGCTGCTGGTGCAGCAGAAGGGCCTGCCGATGGCCTACAACCGCGACCTGCAGGAAGACAAGCTGGCGCTGTTCCCGTGCCTGTGGGACACCGAAGAGTCGCTGCAGGTGATGGCGATCGCGCTGGCCGATGTGACGTTCGACGCCGGTCGCTGCCGGCAGCAGGCCGAGCTCGGCTACCAGAACGCCACCGACCTCGCCGACCTGCTGGTCGCCGCCGGCGTGCCGTTCCGTTCGGCGCACGCGCAGGTCGGCGCCGCGGTCAACCGCGCGATCGAGCTCGGCGTCGAGTTGCAGGATCTGCCACCGGCCGAACGCAACCGGCTGTTGCCGCAGCTCTCTGGCGATCTGGCCGAGCGGTTGTCCGCTGCGGCGGTGCTCGCCCGCCGCGACGTTCTCGGCGGCACCGCGCCCCTGCGCGTGGCTGCGGAAGTGCGCCGCTGGCAGCAGGAGCTGCAGCGCTGGGCGCCGGATGCAGCACCCGAGGAACCATGAGCGGCTGCAGCTCCGGCGTGGCGGTCGCCGACCGGCGGCCGGGCAGGCCGGTTGCCAACCGCGCGGCGTTCGCTTCTCCTCTGCGCCTTCGTCCGCGCTGAAGCCATGCACCAAGGCCTTCGCCAGTTCCTCGCGCCGGTTGCGCTGTTGCTCGCCACGGCGACCAGCGTGCTGCCGGCACAGGTGCCGCCGGGCCCGCCGATGCCGCAGGACACCGAGCAGCTCGACGCCACGCCGGCGCCCGGCAGCCCTGCCGACGTGCGCTGGCGCGCGGCCAAGGACGCACTGCAGGCCGGCAACAACGGCGATGCGGTGCGGCACCTGCTCGCGGCGCTCGAGTTCCACCCGGCGTCGCCGGCGCTGCTGCTCGACTTCGTCCGCGCCACCGCCGATGCGCCGGAAGCGCGCGCGCTGTGGGTCGAGCGCTGCGTGCGCGCCGCCGCCGACGCCCAGGGCAAGGTCAAGTTCGATGCCGCGATGCGCAAGGTGTTCGCTGCCGACGAGACCAAGGCGGCGCAGAACCTGGCGCTGCTGCGCGCGCAGGCGGTCGACGAGTTGCAGAAGTTCGCCGGCAAGCTGAAGAGCAGCGGCAAGGGCATCGCCGCCAACGCGCTGGTCGCCCGCTGGTGCAGCGAGCTGGCGCTGCCGTTGATGCAGAACGCGCCGGCGCTGCTGCGCAGCGACGGGCCGCCGTTCGCCAGGACCGAGGCCCATTTCGCCCCCGACTACGAGCTGGTGCTCCAGGGTCTCGCCAAGATCATGCACGCGGCCCCCGCCGCACCGCCGAACGGCGCCAGCGACGAAGCGCAGGCCCGGTGGCGCGAGGCGCTGCAGCGCGCGCTGCGGGCCGCGCGCATCCTCGCCGGCCTCGGCCGGCAGGCCGGCTTCAAGGACCTCAAGGGGCCGGCACCGCCGGCGCTCGGCGAACTGCCGGAGAAGGCGGCGCAGGCAATCGAGCAGTTGCGTGGCATGGCGATGCCCACCGGCAGGCTGTGGACCATCGCCGAGCTGGAGGCGCTGTCGAAGGAGCAGCGCGATGCGTTCACGCTCGCGCACCGCGACTGGATCGATCCGGGGGTCAGCGAGAGCCCGACCCGCAAGTACCGGATCGAGACCGTGTGCGGCTTCGAGACGCTGCTCGGCGCCGCCAGGACGGTCGAGCTGCACCATGCGCGGCTGGTCGCGCACTGCGGCGCCGATCCGTTCGCCGACCGCCAGGGCACGGTGCGCATCGTGCCCGAGCACAGCGATCTCGAGAGCGACGGCGCGCCGTTCTGGTGGGTCGGCGGCTTCCAGAGCGGCGACCGCACGACGATCCGCTTCGCCTGGGGCGACCTGCCGGGCATGGGCAGGCTGCTGACGCACGAGCTGACGCACCGCTTCGACGGCGTGCTGCACGCGTTCCTGCCGGCGTGGTACATGGAAGGCCACGCCTCGTGGACCGCCGCGCACTACGGCAAGGCCGCCGAGGCCGATTGCACCGAGGATCTGCTCGACTCCGGCACCTGCGCCCACACCTTCTACAAGGGCTACGGCGACTTCGGCAACTTCAAGAAGCTGGTCGCCGGCGAGGTCGCCGAGTACCGCGACAACTACTTCGCCGGCTACTCGCTGTACGCGTTCCTGCGCGGCTGGCCGCCGAAGGAGCCGCCGCGCTACCGCGAGGCGCTGCGCCACTTCGAGCAGAACGGCCGCGCCGGCAGCAAGGAGCCGCTGCGCTTCTTCAGCAGCTGCTTCTGCGACGGCAAGCCGGGTCACGCCGCCACGCTCGAGGAGTTCCACGCGCAGTGGGCCGCGTTCCTGCGCGGCTGCTACGAGTACCAGGACGAGCGGTCGCACAACGACAGCAATGCCTGGGTCGGCAAGTACGGCCGCCGTGGCGACGGCGATCACGGCGGGCTGCTGTTCGACGAGCCGACCTGGTCGTGGGCGCGCGCGCGCGCCGAGCCATGGTTCGGCCAGGGCCAGGCCGGCCTCGCCGCCGAACTGCTGCGCGCTGCCGGTGACGTCGACGCCGCGGCGGCCGCGGCGCTGTGGTCGCTGCAGGTCGACGGCTGGCGGCAGCAGAACGCCATGGCGCTGGTCGAGCTGCTGACGCAGCGCAACCAGCAGGTGGCGGCGTTCGCGGCGGCGGCGCTGTTGCGCCAGCGCTTCCCGACCGCGCTGCCGGGGCCGGGCGCGCCGGCGCCGATGCTGGCGCAGCTGCCGCGGACCAGGAGCTACGTCGATGCCCTGGCAGCGGCCGCGGCCGACCGCGACTCGGTCGCCGCGGCGGCGCTGCGCAGCGAACACGACCTGCTGGCCGCGCGCCTCGGCCTGCCGGCGGCCAGGGCCCCGGCCGCGGCTGCCGCCGCCACGCCGCCGGACGTGCCGCGGCTGCTCTCTGGTCTCGGCTACGCCGAGGACGGCCTGACCGGCTTCGAGGATCGGCGGCAGCAGGGTCTCTGGTTCAGCACCCCCGACGGCGACCTGCACGTCGGCCGCGAGAAACCGCGCGACGCCACCGGGCTGCGCGATCGCGCCGCCCACCAGCGCGACGCGTTCGTGCGCACGGTCGACTGGATGGCGGCGGGCGCCTACGTGCTGAAGGCGCGCATCCACTTCACCACTGCGTTCGTCAGCGGCGCGGTGCTGATCGGCCACTGGCGCCGCGACCGCGACGTGCGGCTGCACTTCAGCGCCGGCGACTACGACTACGCCACCGGCCGCAACGACAAGGACATCGGCTTCCGCAGCGTGAACCTGAGCCTCGAAGCCATGTGGGAGCGCGACAACCAACACATGCCTGATTCCACGCCTGCCAGGCAGTTCGACTTCGACGGCGAAGCCAGCTGGCTGGACCTCGAACTGCGCGTGCAGGGGCCGTCGCTGCTGGTGCTGACCGGCGGCCACGCGCTGTTCCGCTACACCACGCCCGACGGTTCGCCGATCGAGGGCCACGTCGGCTTCGCCATGGGCCAGGGCGCGATCCGCGTACAGCAGCCGACGGCGCAACGCCTCGACGTCGGCACCGCGGCCGCTGGCAACCGCGACGTCGGTCTCGACACCGGCGCAGCGCTCGCGTTGCCGCTGGAAGACCAGCTGCTGCTGCCGACGCGCGGCATCCCGGTGGCGCCGTGCGGCACGCTGCTGCTGTGGGTGCCGGGCAAGTCCGACGCCGACGACGACGTGCGCGTGACGCGCGTGGCCGCGGCCCTGCCGGTGCTGGCCCGACTGCTGCACGACACCACCGACCATCCACAGCAGTGGCTGCTGGCGGTGCCCGCCGGCATGCAGGATGCGCTGATCGCCGGCCTGCAGGATCGGCTGCGCGAACTGCGCCCCGACGGCCTGCCGGTCGTCGTGCACCAGCCCGACCAGTTGCAGGGCCACGATCCGTGGCTGCTGTTCGTCGACGCGGCCGGCGTGTTGCGCGCGGTCGCCGAAGTCGGCGACGCCAGGCTCTACTCCAAGGTGCAGAAGTGGGCGCGCATGTTCCGCGCCCGGTGACCGACGACCGAGTACCCCGAACACCGCTCATGAACGCAGCCGCTCTTCACGTCATCCTGCCGCAAGGTTTCCGCGCCGCCGGCATCCACTGCGGTCTGAAGAAGCAGAAAGACCAGCCGGACCTCGGCCTGCTGCTCGCCGACCTGCCGGTGCCGGCGGCGGCGATCTTCACCCAGAACCAGCTGCTCGGCGCGCACGTGCACCTGTGCCGCGAACACCTGCAGCACAGCGGCGGGCTGGTGCGCGCCGTGCTGGCCAACGCGCGCAACGCCAACTGCGCCACCGGTGCGCAGGGCATCGAAGATGCGCGCACCTGCTGCCGCCAACTGGCCGAACGCGTCGGCTGCCCGCCCGAGCAGGTGCTGATGACCAGCACCGGCCCGATCGGTGCGCCGTTGCCGGTCGACAGGATCACCGGCCATCTCGATGCGCTGCTGGCGGCGGCGCGGCCGGACCGCGGACTCGACTTCGCGCGCGCGATCATGACCACCGACACGCAGCCGAAGGCCGTACAGCAGACGGCCGCCGGCTGCACGGTGACCGGCTTCGCCAAGGGCGCCGGCATGATCCATCCCAACATGGCGACGATGCTCGGCTTTCTGCTGACCGATGGCCGCCCGGCCGGCGATCTGCCGGCGCTGCTGCGCACGGTCGCCGACCGCAGCTTCCACCGCCTGAGCATCGATGGCGACACTTCGCCAAACGACACGCTGCTGCTGCTCGCCACCGGCCGGGTGCCGACCGGCGGCAGTGCGCTCGCCGCGGCGCTGACGGCGGTCGGCCAGCAGCTGGCGCAGCAGATCGCTGCCGACGGCGAAGGCGCCTCGCGGCTGATCACCGTGCAGGTGCGCGGCTGCCGCAGCGAAGCCGAGGCGACGCTGGTCGGCCGCACGATCGCCACCAGTCCGCTGGTCAAGACCGCGGTCGCCGGCCGCGACCCGAACTGGGGCCGCATCCTGTCGGCCGCGGGCCGCTGCGGCATCGCCTTCACCGCGGAGCGCGCGCGCGTGTGGATCGGCGGCGCCGATGTCTACAGCGGCGGCCGGCCGCACCCGCAGCACGAACCCGCGGCGCACCAGCACCTGCTGCGCGAATCGGCGGTGATCCTCGGCATCGACCTCGCGGTCGGTACCGCCGAGGCCGACGTGTGGACCTGCGACTTCACCAAGGACTACGTGCAGATCAACGCCGACTACCGCACCTAGGGGCACGGCACCAGCCGCGCGGCTCAGCGGCGGAAGAACGGCTCGGCCAGCATGCGCGAGCCCAGGCCGAGGATCATGCCGCCGACAATCGTGCCGGTGACCTCGGGCACGGTGCCGACGCAGGCGCTGTGCATCATCGCCAGGTAGCCGAGCAGGGCGATGCCGGAGAACAGGTTCTTCTCGCGCGGCGTGATCAGCCACACGAGGCCGACCAGCAGACCCACCCCGAGCAACGGCGTCACGTGCGCGTGGCCGAAGAGCGGCGCGCCGGCGGCAGCGCTGGCGCCGAACAGGGCGAGTGCCGCCGGCACCATCCACAGGCGGCGGTACCAGGCGTTGATCGGTCGCCGGGCGACCAGCTGGCCGGTGGCGAACGTCGTCATCGGCGGCGCCAGCGAGCGCATCGGCGCGCGGCGCAGGCCGCCGGCGAACTCGGCGGCCATGACCCCGCCCGGGGCGCCAAACCGGTGCAGGTGCGGCAACGGCCGCCCGGCCGCCAGCAGATCGTGGTCCGCCGGGTTCGTCGCCCTGGCCATCAGCCTGGCGACCCCGGCCGCGGGCCCGCCGCCGCTGCGCTTTCCCGGGTGCCCGGTTTCGGTCCGGGTCGAGGTGACCACTGCGGTGGGCGAAGGCAGTTCAGCCCGCTCCGCCGGCAGCGGGTCCCAATCGCTGGTCGTGCTTTGCATCGCGCGCAGCTTTGTTCGAGCACGGGGCGGCGGCGCTTGAGCCACGCGGTCGCACAAGGAGACGGCGCGCCGGCAGGCCGCGGTGCCAAGGTCAGGATCGCTGCAGGCCCCGCCGCCGGTAGACCAAAGGTGGCTGCATCTGTTTGTCGCGCCACCACCACAGGTGGTCCGGGCCGTCCTGCGGCAGGTCCGCGACATAGCCGATGCGGGCGTCGGTGACCGCGTCGCAGTACGGCAGGTACGGCTTGAGGTCGAGGATCGGCGTGCCGTCGAGCAGGTCGTGGTCACCGACCGTGAGCACGCGTTTGTCGATCCGCAACAACCGCAGGCACGACAGGCCGAGCGGATTCGGCCGCTTCGGCGCGCGGGTCGCGAACAGCCCACGCTTCTCGCGGTCGCGCGGCGGCACCACCTGCGCGTTCCAACCGCGCGTGTGGTGGCACCAGAACAACACCCACAGGTGGCTGAAGCCGCGCAGATCCTTGAGGCAGTTCTGCAGACCCTGGGCCAGATGGATCTCGCCGGTGATCTCGGTGCCGGGGCGCGGCTGGCGCGGCGCTTCGTGGTGCAGCAGATGCGGCGAACGCATCACGCCGATCGGCCGCAGGCTGACCGGCAGCGGGTCGGCGGTGAAGCACGGCCGGCGCGTCACTTGCCGGCCCTGCTGCCGTTCGGCAGGCGCAGCCGGGTGCCCGGCCGCAGCTTCCGCGCCTGTTCCTCGGTCAGGCCGTTGACCTCGAGCAACTCGCGAAAACGGCCTGCCGAACCGAGGTATTCCCTGGCCAGCGCGAACAACGTCTGGCCCTTCTGCAACACCACCTCGACCGGGGCGGCGGCGGCCGGCTGGGCCGCGCGCGGATCGTCTGCCGGCGCCTGCCCGTCACCGGCATCGCCAGCCACGTTCGGCGCGTCGGTCGGCTCGGTTGCCGCGGCCGGCTCCGGCAGTTCTTGCGGTTGCACGCCGAGCCGCCGCAGTTCGTCGGCCAGCGATCGGCCGTTGCCGCCCAGTTCGAGCAACAGCGTGCCGTCGCGCGCCACCGCCGCGGCCGCCTGCGGGTTGCAGCCCGCGACCGACAGCGACAGGACGACGACGGCTGGCACCAGGTACCGCATGCGGGGATCTTCGCGGCTGCGCGGCTGCCTGGCAACGGCGGAAGCTTGCGCCGGGGCCGATGACCGCGGACAACGGCGTCGTGGCTGCCCTGCGCCGGCTCGTGCTCAACCTGCTGCCGAAGGTCGCGCTGTCGCGCACCACCGGTCTGCTGGCGCGGGCACCGCTGCCACGGCAGCTGCGGCCGCTGGTGTACCTCACGTTCGCGCGCCGCTACGGCGTCCTACTGACCGAGATGCACGGCGAGCTGGGCTCGTTCCGCAGTCTGGCCGCGTTCTTCCAGCGGCCGCTGCGCCCGGGTGCCCGCCCGCTGGCCGCGGTGCCGCTGGTCTGGCCATGCGATGGCCGCATCGTCACCGCCGGACCGCTGCGCGGCGAACGCATCGAGCAGGTGAAGGGCAGCGACTACGTGCTGGCCGATCTGGTCGGCGACCAGGCGCTGGCCCGCGCCCTGGCCGGCGGCAGCCAGGCGACGATCTACCTGGCGCCGGGCGACTACCATCGCGTGCACGCGCCGTTCGCCGGTCTGCTGCAGGCGGTCCGCGCCCTGCCGGGCACGCTGTTCCCGGTCAACCCGGCGGCGGTCGGCTGCATCCGCGGACTGTTTCCGCGCAATGCCCGGCATGTGTTCCACTTCCGGCTCGGCTGTGGCCGCAGCGCGGCCGTGGTCATGGTCGCAGCGTTCAACGTCGGCGACACGACGGTGACCGCGGCCACCGGGGCCCGGCTCGCGGCCGGCGAGGAACTCGGCCGCTTCGGCTTCGGCTCGACCGTGGTGGCGATCGTCGGCGCCGGTGAGCCGGCGTTCGCGGCGGCTGCACCCGGCCAACGCGTGCACTGCGCCGCGGCCGCACTGTAGCGATCACCCGTGCAGCCCGATCGCACTGCAGCCCGACCGCACTGCAGCCCGACCGAGCTACAGGCCGACGGCGCGCAGCGCCAGCTTGGCCTGCTCGCCGGCGCGACCCTTGGTGCGCGTCGCCAGGTGCTGCAGCAGTTCGGCGCCGAACTTGCGTTCTGGACCGACGGCCTCGGCGAAGTAGGTCGCCAGGCGCAGCAACGCCTCCGGTCCGAGCATCGACTCCTTGCGCAACCGCTCGGCGAGCGGGAAGTCGTCGCGCACGAGCGCGGCGAAGAACCCCATCGTCGCGTTGCCGGGATGGCCGTTGTCACTACTCGGGCGCGCCAGGTCGTGCAGCAGACGCGTCAGCGCCAGCTGGTAACGGCCTTCGTGATCGAGGTGCGGCGTGCTGGCGAGCCGCGCCAGCAGGTGCAGCGACTCCGGGAACCGCTTGCTGCGCCGCAGGCGGGTCGCCCGCTCCAGCAGCAGCGGCGCCACCTTGTTGCCGTCGATGCCGAGCGCCAGATCGAACAGCAGGTCACCGGCGAGCGCGTTGGCGCCCATCAACTTCACCGCGCGCTCGGCGATCGCCTTGACCAGGCGCGGCGCGAACAGCGGCTTGAGCCGCAGCAGCAGCGCCGCCAGCCGGCGGGCGCGCGACGGGTCCCGTTCCATCTGCAGCATGCGCAGCAGCGGTTCGATCGCCGCGCGGTTGGTGGACAGGGCGTCGGCGGCGGCCTGCTGGAACGCCGGATCGGGGTGGTTGAAGTACTTGATGGCGATCCTGGCGGTGTCCGCCGACGGCAGGCTGCGCAGGGCGCGCAGGGCGAACAGCTTCTGCTCCGGCTGCCGCGCCGACAGCAGCTTCTTGAGCACGTTGCCCATGCCGTCGGGCCAATCGGTGATCGTGGACAACAGCTCGCGGATGGCTTCGTGGACGAGCCGCTCCGCCGGATCCTCGAGCATCGCCAGCAGCTGCTTTACGTAGGTGACCGACAGCCGCGCGCCGGCGAGGGCGCGGAACGCGGCGCTGCGGACCTCGGGCAGTTCCGGCAGCCCGGTGTGCTTCTGGATCAACGCGCGCGAACCGTGGGCATCGACCTTGCCGAGCACGGCCAACAGCTGCACGAGGCAGCTGGCCGGCATCGGCGTCGCCGCCATCTGCCGCGTGATGCCCACCCGCAGGTGCTTCTGCATCTCGGCGCCGAACTGCGGCGCGGCGTCCAGCAAGGTGCGCGCCGCCGCCTCGGCCAGATCGGGTTGGAACAGCGCCTTCTCGAACACCGACAGGCTGTCCTTGCTCAGGTGCTTGCCGAGAATGGCAAGGATCCTGCCGCGGCGATCGACCGGCGCTTCGTCGTACGCTTGCGCGAGCGCCGGGTGAGCCTGGAGACCATGTTCGGTCAACAGGTGCGATGCTTGATCCGCCAATCCCTCGTGCTCCCACACGGCCCGTGCCACTACACGGAGTGCCTCGGCGGTGCCGAGCTTCGACAAGGAATCGAGCGCGAATCGACCCAGCACATGCGATCGGCCGAGCGTCGCCGCGAGCGCCTTGCACACCGAGGGATCCCTCGGACGGAGTTCACCGAGGATCTGGGCCGCGGCCACCTGCAGTTCCGGCTTCCCGGCCTCCAGGATGCCGAGAATCTCCTTTGCGGTATCGTTCATGACCTCGATTCGCCTGGACCCGTCAATACGCACAACCAAAAAGCGATCGGGCTTTCCGTGCCCGGCTCCAGGAGTGGGCGCGGATTATGTCAAAAGAACGGAGGGCACGCCAGCCCGCGTCCGAGCCGTGAGAAACAGAGAACCCGCGCTTGCCCCGCGGCAGGTAACTCGGCGCCTGATAGTCTGTTCCGCCCACCCGTCCGGGCGCTCCTTGCGCCGCTCCGAACCTTGCGTCTGCTCGTCGTCGCTCCCTTCCTGCCCGACCCCCGTGCCGCCCATGGCGGCGGCATGTACGTCGGGACGCTCTGCACCCACCTCGCAACCCGTGCCGAGCTCGGACTGGTTGCCCTGCAGCCGCCGGAGCAGGATCCACCGTCGAACCCGCCCTGGCGGTGGTCTGCGGTCCTGCCACACCTGGGGCGACCTGCGCGGGCGAGCCTGCCTCATCAACTGCGCATGGCCTGGCTCTGGGGTGCCTGCCGCCTGCCGCTGGTGCCGGCAAAAGCCTGGCACCCTGCCCTGCCGTCGCTGCTGCGCCGGGCGCAGCTCGAATTCGCGCCCGACGTGGTGCTGCTCGAAATGGCAGTGATGGCGCAGTACCTCCCCTGGCTCGCGCACCTGCCGACCGTCCTGACGGACCACGAGGCCGGCGCGCCGGCAGCGAGCCACACCGAACTCGGTGCGTTCGCCGATCGCCGCGATCTGCGGCTATGGCACCGCTATGTGCGCCGCTGCTATCCGCGCGCGAGTCTGCTGCAGGCGTTGACGGCCGAAGACGCCAGCGCACTCGGCAGCGAACTCGGCCGGCAGGTCGCGATCCGCCAGCCGGTGATGGCGATGCCCGCGCGCGCGGTCGTGCCGGCCCGCGCACCGGCGCGGGCGCTGTTCCTCGGCGACTACCGGCACCAGCCGAATCCCGAGGCGGCGCGGCGGCTGGTGCGCGAGGTCTGGCCGCTGGTGCGGACCGCGCTGCCGGATGCCGAGCTGTGGCTGGCCGGTCCGAACCAGCAGCGGATCGCCGAGCTGCAGGGCCTGCCCGGCGTGCAGGTCCGCGGCTATGTCGCCGACCTCGCGGCACTGTTCAGCAAGGTGCGCTGCCTGCTGGCGCCGGTGTACTCGGGCGGCGGTTTCCGCATGAAGGTGCTGACCGCGCTGGCGCACGGCCTGCCGGTGATCACCAACCGTCTCGGCGCGCGCGGCGCCGATGCGCCGGCGGCGGCGCGGGTGGTCGCGGACACTCCGGCGGAACTGGCGGCGGCAGCGCGGCATTGGCTGGCGGAGCCGGCGGCCGCCGGGGCGGCCGGCAGCGCGGCGCGCGGTTGGGCCGAGCAGAACCTCGGCGGCGCCGCGGTGGCGCAGGAACAGCTGGCGCGGATCGAGCGGCTGCTGCAGCAACGACGGCCGAGCTGAACTCCGCTCGCGTACCGACGCTCAGGCGTGGCCGGCCGGCACCCGCCGCGATGCGACCGCCGGCGCGAACTGCGCCTCCGGCGCCGCCTTCTTGCGCAACCGGAACTTGCGCAGCGTCTCCTGCAGGAACGACTCCATCTTCGAAGTCTCCTTGCCGCGCAGGAAGTTCCACAGGATGCGGAACACGCGGCCCGGCCGGAACAGGAAGCTGTTGAGGTAGAACGCGGCGACGACCTTGTACTTCCAGCGCGTGAGCTGCGCGGCGGTGAACGCGTTGCAGAACTTGCGGTTCTCGCTGAGGAACTTGTTGTGCACGTAGATCGGCAGCTTGAGGAAGGCGTCGTCGTACTGGATCCGCCCCTCCTTCTCGAGCGCGCGGGTGATCTCGGTGCTCGGCAGCGGGAAGAAGAACCCGGCGCTGACGTCGTCGACGCCGGCGCGGCCGAGCCGCGCGGCCAGCCGCACGGTCGCCTTCAGGTCGGCGGGCTCGTCGGTCGGGTAGGCCAGCACGAAGAAGCAGCCGACGTTGAGCCCGGCCTTGACCGAGGCGTGCACCGCGCGGAACAGCTTGTCGTCGGTCAGCATCTTCTTCATGTGCGCGCGCGTGCGCTCGCTGCCCGACTCGGGCGCGAAGTTGAGCGACTTGCAGCCGCTGCGCACCAGCAGGCGGGCGACTTCCTCGTCGATGATCTCGCTGCGGGTGCCGGCCGGCAGCTGCCAGGTGATCTTCAGGCCGCGGGTCTCGATCTCGCGGCAGAAGTCGACCACCCACTCGCGCTTCAGGATCGCCGTCAGGTCCTGGAACGGGAAGTTCTCGGCGCCGCGCTGGGTGTGATAGTGCTGGATCTCGTCGGCGACGTCCTTCGGCGAGCGCGCGAACCAGCGCGTGGTCCACATGTTCGGCGAACTGCAGTAGGTGCACTGGTACGGGCAGCCGCGGGTCGCCAGGATCGGCACCGTCTTGCCGTAGTAGATGCCCGACACCAGCCGGTTCGACGAGTAGGCGTCGACGTCGAAGTGCTCCCACGCCGGCCACGGCAGCTCGTCGATGTTGCGGATGCGGTCGCGGCGCGGGTTCTTGTGCACCTGGCCGTCCTTCTTGTAGGCCACGCCCGGGATGCCGGTGACGTCGCCGGCGAGCTCGAGCGCGCGGAACACCGCCACCGCGGTCTCCTCGCCTTCACCCATGACGATGTAGTCGATCGGTGCCTGCAGCAGCGACAGGTCGGGCACGGCGGTGAAGTGTTCGCCGCCGCAGACGATCGGCACCTGCGGCAGCGCGGCTTTGACCTTCTGGATCAGCTCGCGCACGATCGGCCACGAGTACGACCACATGCTGGTGATGCCGATCGCCTGGGTGTCGGCCGGGATGCGGGCGATGATCTCGTCGGGCGTGAGGCCGAGCCGCCAGATGTCGCCGTCGGGGACCATCTGTTCGGGCGCCAGGCCGAGCGCGTCGATCACGGTGATCTGGTGCTTGTCGTCGCGCAGCACCGCGGCGATGTAGGCGAGGCCGAGCGGCAGGCTCGGGCGCAGCGCGGTCAGGCCATGCTTGTTGATGTAGACCGGCGGATGGAGCAGCGTGACCTTCATGGGCAGAGGTGTGCGTCCGAGGTGAGAGAGTCCGAGACGAGGTGGCGTGGAACTATACCCACCGTCACCGGTCAGGCGATGGGATGGCGGACTCCGCGGCGACGAGTCGCCCGCACTGGCAGTGGCCGCGGCGGTGCGATGGCCGGCTCCGGGCCGCCCCGTTTCGGGCCGGTTGCGGCCCGGCGGCTATGGCGCGGCTGCGGCACCTCCACCGGCTGCTCGCGGGGGCCCTTCGCACCGCTGTTGGTGGTGGCGAGTTCGCCACCGCGGTCAGCGGCCGGTCGCGAGGTCGGCCTGCTTCACCTTCAGCTCGACGTTCTTGCCCGCGCGCTTCACGGTCAGCGTCAGTTGTTCACCGGCGGCATCGCGCGCGGCCCGGAACAGCGCGAACACCTGGTCGATCTCCTCGCCGTCGACCTTCAGCAACTCGTCGCCGTCCTGGAAGCCGAGCTTCTGCGCCAGGCCGTCCTTCTGCACCTTGGTGAACTTGACCCCGTCCACCTCGGCACCGAGCCGCTCGGCGAAGTTGACCCGGCCGCGCGGAGCCGGCGGCTGGCCGAGGTCGGTCTTCTTGGCCAGCAGGTTCAAGGTCTCCTGGCCGCGCTTCACGGTCAACGTCAGCACGTCGTCCTTGCTGTCGCGCAGCAGCTGCACGATCTGCGAGGGCTGCTCGACCTCCTCGCCGGCGATCTTGACCAGCAGATCGCCGGGCTTGAAGCCGAGCTTGTCGGCGTGACCGTCCTTGTTGACGTTGGTGAACTTCATGCCGTCCATGTCGGCGTCGAAGATCGCCTGCGCGACGTTGGTCGCCTGGCGACCGCCCTGGCCGCGCGCCACGCCGCTGTGGTCGAGCAGCTGCGGCAGGTTGGCGGTGCCGAGCGCCGCCAGGGCGATCACGGTGCTGGTGTGCTTCTGGTACTCGGGGATCGCGACGTCGAACTTGTCCCACTGGCTGTGCCAGGTCATGCCGAAGTAGTCGCTGCGGCCGCTGAGGCCCCAGTCGAGGCCCGGCACGCCGGCGGCGATGAACGACGCGTGGTCGCTGCCGCCGCCGCCGCGGATCTGCGGCGTCTTGCGCAGGTCGAACACCGGGCCGTCGAAGTCGCGGTCCGGCGCCGTCAGCTGCATCACCGGCGCGAACACGCGCTGCATCGGTTCGAACATCGCCTCGGTGACGCTGAGACGGTGCGCCCAGTTGGTGCCGGTGTCGTGGTTGAACACCGCCGACACCTTGTCCATCTCGGTGCGGTGGCGTTTGACGTACTCGGCGCTGCCGAGCAGGCCCTCCTCCTCGCCGCCCCACAAGATGAACCGGATCGTGCGCTTGGGCTTGGCGCCGACCTTGGCCAGGATGCGCGCCGCTTCCATCGTCGAGGTCGTGCCGGTGCCGTTGTCGGTGCAGCCTTCGGCCTGGTGCCAGCTGTCGAGGTGACCGCAGACGATCACCACTTCGTCCGGCTTGTCGGTGCCGGGGATCTCGGCGATCACGTTGTCGAGCTCGATCGGCCCCGCCTTCCACTCGCTGTCGACTTCGAACTCGCAGACCACGTCCTTGCCAAGGTCGAGCAGCGCCGCCAGCTTCTTGGCGTGGTCGTTCTGCACGACGATGTCGGGCACCGTCGGCACCTTGTCGAGCGAGCCCATCGCCGTCTGGTGCCGGCCGAACACGCGCACGCGGTTGGGGTACTTGGCGTCGCCGGTCGAGGCGCTGACCCAGCCGGCGATGCCGGCCGCTTCACAACGTGTGCGCAGGTCCTTGCCCGGCTTCTTGCCGTAGAGGAACGCGCCCTTCAGCTCCTTCTCGATCGCGGTGAACTCGGCGTCGTCCTTCGGCGCCTTGAACACGTGACCCTGCTTTTTGCCGTTGGTGGACGCGGTCCACGCCTCGGTGGCGACGTACATGTCGAGCTCGATCGGGCTGGTGATGCGGCCCGTCCAGGTGCCGCGGTTCCACACCAGCGGCCACTGGCCCCACTTCTCCTTGTGCACGTTCTTCAATCCCATCTTGCTGAACTCGGCGGCGGTCCAGTCGCAGGCCACGGTGAAGTTGTCGGAGCCGGTCAGGCGATGGCCCATCTTGGTCAGATCGCGCAGCAGGCGCATGGCCTCGGAGTGCTCGAGGCCCTCGCTCTTGATCGCGGCAATGGTGCTGTCGTCGATCAGCGCGGCGGGCGCAGCGGCTTCGGCGGTGGCACCGCGGTTCTGCGCCCACAGCAATGCGGGCAGGAACAGCAACGACAGCAACGGGCGCAACGAGGTCATGGGCACTCCGGGGGGAACGAGGGTGGCACTTCTACGCGGCCACCGGGGCCGCTGGGAAGGCCCGTTGGCCTGCATCTACGCCCGCACGCCGGCCGTTACCGATCTGCTACGCGCGCAGGTACGGCCGCAGTGCCGCCTGCATCGCCAGTTGCGCATCGCGGTCGACCGGCGTGTGGCCGAACGCGGTGAAGCCGCGCCGCAGGTAGTCGGCGAAGTAGGCGCGCAGCTCGGCGGCCGAACCGGCGCCGCCGTTGTCGCCGAACTTGGTGACGAACGGCACGAAGTCCGGATACAGCGCCTCGGTGCCGATGCGGCCGCCCCAGTCGCCGAGCAGCGTGGTCCTGGTGAAGTTGCCGATCATCAGGTCGTCGAACGCGTGCCACTCGACCGCCGCCAGCAGCGACTGCAATGGCGTCGAAAAGCTGATGCCGCGCCGGTGCGCGCGGTTGATGTCGATCGTGCAGTCCTTGCCGCCGACGCGGAACTGCAGGAAGCCGAGGAAGGTCGGCAGGTGCGCGAAGCGGCCGAAGTACGCCTGCAGTTTGTGCACGTCGCCTTCGCCGAGCGGCGTGCTCCAGTCGTCGCCGAACGCCGCCGGCTCCGCGGTCTGTCCGTCGTTGCTGCGCGGGTCGATGCGGCGGAAGCTGCCGGCGGCGAGGTCGTACTGCACGAACGCCGGCAGGCACCTGGCGCCGCGGTCGGAGACGAAGCCTTCGCCATAGGCTTCGATCGGCGTCGTGTGGTCGTTGGCCCACAGGCTGTCGGTGCGGTGGTAGCGGTGCTGCGAGCTCGACGGCAGGTAGTTCTGCAGGCCATAGCTGTGCAGCACGTAGGCGACCTGCGGGCCGACCGGCTGGCGCTGGTCCGACAGCGACGGCAGCCGGCGCCCCTGCTCGTCGAAGCAGTTGATCATGTCGGCGTCGCCATAGCCGAGCAGGCAGGCGAGGAACGTCTGCTTCTCGAAGCGCGGCAGCTCGCGCTCGAGGAACATGCTGGCGCCGCGGTCGCCGGCGTCGTTGGCGTCGACCAGCAGGTTGCCGTCGAGGTCGATCAGCAGCACCGCGTCCTGGTTGTAGTTGGCGATCGAAGCGATGCGCAGGCGCGGGCTCAGCTCGGTCCACACGCCGTCCTGCAGCACGGTCACCTGGTAGCCGAGGCCGCGCAGGTCCTTGGCGATGCGGCCGCCGTAGTGGTCGGCGAGCAGGATCTGCTTGTCCTGCAGCAGTTCGAGCGACGGCAGGCTCAGGTGGTCGGGGTGGCCGTGCGAGATCCACACGAACTTGCAGCGCTTTACGTTCTCGAACTGTTCGTTCGGCACCTCGTGCGACAGGATCCAGCTGCCGAAGTAGGCCGGCCCGAACAACCACGGATCGGTCGCCAGCACCGGGCCGCGGTCATGGCAGATGATGCAGGCGTTGCCGATCGTCTCGAAGCCGAGATCCATGCCGCTGCTTTACCGGCGCGCGCGCGCGGCCGCCATGGTCCAACCGGCTGCACGACGCTCGTCGCAGCTGACGATGTGCAGTGTCACGGCACATTGTCATGATTGAACTGCAGCGTTGTCGCCGATGACCAGAAGCGCACCGCGCGCCGTCAGCAACTGCTATCGGTTGTTCTTGCTGGCTCCGCTGTCGGCGGCTCTTGCCGCCCGCTGCGCGTTGGTGTCGACGAACCAGCGGTAGCCACCGGTGTCGCTGAAGAACAGGAACGGCCGGTTGTCGTCGAGGAACGCCAGCGCAGTGGCCGCGTCCTTGCCGTGCTCGGGGCCGAGGTAGCGGGCGGCGAGGCGCAGCGCCAATGTGTCGTGGGGATCCTTGGCGAAGCGTTGGCGCAGCCAGTCGAGGAACGCCGGCTTGCGGTTGCTCAGGTGCAGCGCGACCAGGTCCTCGTCGAGCACGATGTCATGGCGCTCCTTGCCGTGACCGAAGTACTCCTCGTGGTTCTCGTACCAGGCGCGCAGCTTCGCCGGATCGAAGTCGTCGCCGACGAGCTCGGCCGGGAAGTTCTTCTTCAGATAGCTGGCATAGTTGTTCTCGCCCTTGCCCTTGCGTTCCTCGGCGCTCATGTGCGCCAGCGTGTCGGCGAACTGGCTGAGCCAGGTACGGCCGCGGCTCTGCTTCTGCACCAGCGGCGCCTGGCCGTCGAACTTGCGCATGTAGACGATCGCATTGAGGAACGCACGCTTGGCCTGTGCGGTCATGCGATCGGGGGCGCCGTAGAATCCCCACTGCAGCAAGTTGGCCTGCCGGCCGATGGCGACCGCGCGCGGACCCTTGCTGTTGATGCCGCCGCTGATGCGCTCGCAGTCCGGCGAGTCTTCGAAGCCGTGGCCGTCGGACACTATGCCGACATCGCAGCCCTTGCCGAACTCGCCTTCGTGCACGAGCCAGGTGCCCTGGCCGTCGTGCGCGTCGGTGTAGGGATGGTCCTGGTCGAGCACGACGTCGACGGCGAGCGGCGTGTGGAAGATCGGATGGTCGAGGCGCAACCCGTGCGCCCGGTTGGACAGACACAGTCAAAGCCAATCGAGCTTGTACTGGTTGCGGACGTTGGAGCTGACGTAGTCCATCGCCACGATCGGCTTGGTGAACTCGGGGTCGAGCTGCACGTGCACGCCGAACAACGAGTTCTCGCGCTTCTGGTAGCCGTCGTTGCCGTACTGGCTGCACCAGTCGGCGACCACGACGTCGTAGTCCTTGGCGGTCGCGATCGACAGTTTCTCCAGGTCGATGACCCCCACCTTGTCGAAGTGCTGCTCGAGGAATTGCTGGAACGCCTGCTCGCGCGAGCCGCCGGGCCAGCCGGCGTAGAGCACTTTGGTGGCGCGGTGCGGCTGCCACGCGGTGTCGTCGGTCTGCTGTGCCCGCGGTGCCGCGGCGAACGCGACGAGGCCGAGGGCGATGGGGATGGATCCGCGCATGGTGGTTCTCCTGGCGCCGCGGTTGCGGCGATCGGTGGATGATAGCGCGGCGGCGCGTGGGCTGGCCCGACCTACCAATCCGCGGGCAGACGCAACGTGACGTCGGTGGTCTTGCCCTGCTCCACTTTCACGTCGCCGAGGCGTAGCCGCAGGGCCGCCAGCGCGCCCGGGTTGCCCAGGTTGGCCCGCCCCACTTCGCCCTGGGCCTCGGGGTGCTGCAGACGCCGCGGCAACACCTCGATGCGGAACGGTTCCGCGTCGGCCTCGATCTCGGCGACGCCGTTCTTGTCAGTCGTCGCCGCCAGAGGCTGCGGCTTGCCGGCGGTACTGAGCAGCTGCAGCGTCACACACGGCGCCGGTTTGCCTCCGCCATCGAGAAGCCGGACACGCAGCGTGCCGGTCGTCAGCTCGAAAGTCTGGTCGCACTCCCTGCCGGTCTCGACGCTGGCCGCGCCGGCAGCGTGCAGCAGAGTCCAGGAACCGTCGCCGGTCCGTCGTGACCATTGCACGCGGCACATGCCCTGTCGCAGACGCAAGTGGAACCTGCCTTCCGCGTCCGTCGTGGTCGGGACGTGTTGTTCGTGCGCGAACACACGTGCATCGACTCCGCGGTCGACGACCACCGTCACGCGTTCACCCGCGAGCGGCCTGCCGTTCCGCAGCACGACGCCATGCAGTTGCCCGGGCAGCCAGGAAGCGAGGTCGAGATCGACGTGCGTGGTCTCGTCGTCACGCAGCGTGACGGTGGCGACATCACCATGGTCGCCTGCAGTGCTCAGCCGCAGGGTCCAGGTGCCTGGGTCCGCGCAATCGATCACGAACGTGCCATCGGCTTCGAGTGCTGCGCTCGGTTCCGGATACTTCGGGAAGATCGTCGACCGTTAGGTGCCGAGGTCGCGCATCAGCCGGAAGCCTGGCGGAACGGATGGTCCCGCACTCTGACGGAGTTCCTGCACGACGTCCAGCGGGCGCACAGTGCCGGTCAGGCGCGCGCCATTGGCAACCGTCACGACCAATGGCTCGTCGGTGGCCATGACGACGTCGCGGACGATCTGCGACCGGTGTCCGGGTCCGAGCAGCAACAGGCCCAGAGTGCCGTTGCCGGGGCCGCGCAGCAGCAGTTCGCCGCGTGCATCGGTCGTCGCTTCCTGCAGCAGCAGGACCTTGTCCGGGCCGGTGTGGGTCATCCACTGGTCCAGCGACCGCGCATACGTGTCGATGCTGAACGCCTGCCCCAGCGTGTCGACGAACTGCACCCTGCCGCCGGCGACTGGCGAACCGTCCGCACGCTGCACGCGCAGCATGCGGGTCCGGGCGCGCACCAGGCGGACTTCGAGCTCCTTCTGACCGTTCTCGGCGATCTCGATCGGCACGCCCGTACTCACCGCAAGCTCGCCATCGGCCGGTTCGATGAACACGCAACTCGGCCCGCGCTGCAGGCCCGTGATCCGCACCACGCCATTCTCGTGACGACCCTTGCTGCGGACCTTGTAGTCGTCGGAACTCTGCACGCGCTGTGCTCCGAACTGCGGAAACACGCGGATGGCGAAGTCCTCCACCGGACGATCGTCGTCGGTGACCACGCTGACCTTCAGGGCCAGACCGGCGCGCATCGTGAAGCGAAGATCCCTGCTGCCCCACGGCGTCTGCTTGGCGATGGTGACCTTCTCGTAGCCGTCCTTGAGCAGCCAGAGCTCCACGCCTTCCGGCCGATCGCCTTCTTGTCGCACGATCGCGAATCGCCCAGCCGCGTCGGTGTTGAGCAACAGACTCGGCGCGCCACCGGAAACGAGGACGCCCTCGAGCGGACGATCGTTGCCGTCGACGACGACGCCGCTGATGGTCTCGAGGTCAGACCGCTTCCTGACCAGGATGTCGTGGTCCACCACCGATATCCCTGGCGGTATCGTCAAACGGTCGCCGCGCTCGATCACTTCGCTCGCGACGATGACGCGATAGTCGCCCGGGAGCCAAGGCATCTTGCCGACGAACGAGCCGTCGGCCTGCGTGCGCGGATCCCTGAGAGTCCATTGTCGGAAGTCACCGAACGCCGACTTCGCATCGTCAGCCAGCTGCAGATGGACCTCGGCGCCGACGATGGGCATTCCCTCGGTGTCGATCACGCGCCCGCGCGCCAGCGCTCCTGGATGCAACATCAGATCGCCGAGGTCAGCCTCGGCGCCCGGTTGCAGATCACTCAGCGTGGCAGAGATCGGCAGACACTTCTTGTCCTGGATGGAGACGTCGACGGACGTCGGTGGTGCGAAGATGAATTCGAATCGGCCGTCGGCGGTGCTGGTCTGGACGAGGTCCACGCTCTTGGGTCGATCCAGGTCCCCAGCCTTGGGCGGGTAGCGAACCACGCCCGGCCTGGTGCTGACGTGGACCCTGACCCCGGCGAGCGGACTGCCACCCTCATCGATGCAACGGCCGCGAAGTGTCGTCAGCGTTGCTTTCGCCGCGGCCAGCGACATCACCGCGGCTTCGCGACGATCGATCGGCACCGGCATCGTTCTCGCTTCCGCACCGACATCGCTGACGATTGGTGGCGGATCACTGCGTGTCGCCGAAGGAGTCATCGCGGCCTGCGGCACGCTCTCGACGATCAGGAAAGTGGCGGCGCACGCGAGTACCGCGGCGCCGCCGAGCCACAACTTCGCCCCCGTTCCCATCAACAGAACTCCTGTAGTCGCGGTTGCCGCGCCGACCGTGCCCGTGCGTTCGAGCCCGAACGCGAGCGCCAGCCCGCGCCGCCAATCCTGTTCTCCGTCGCGGTCGAGCCGTGCGCGCAACTGCGCGAGTCCGCGCTGCAGCCGGCTCTTCACCGTCGCCAGCGGTTCACCGGTGCGCGCGGCGATCGCCGTCGGCGCCAGGTCTTCGAAGTACCGCAGCAGCAGGACGCTGCGGTAAGGCAGCGGCAGCGCGAGCAGCGCGCCGGTAACGCACCGCAGCGTCTCACTGTGTTCGAGCACCCGGTCGGGTGGTTCCCCGGTCGTTGCCGGCGCCACCTGTCCTTCATGCTTCCGGCGACGGCGCAGCGATCGCCGGTGCCGGTACGCAAGACGCCGCAGCACCGTGGTGAACCACGCGCCCAACGCCCCTGGCCGTCGCGGCGGACTGCGCAACAGCTGCAGCGCCGTTTCCTGTACCAGGTCGTCGGCATCGTGCTCGCCGACGAGGTCGCGCGCGAGCGCGCGCAACGCGGTGGCATGGGCACGGAGTTCGGGTTCGAAGGACGGCAACATCGGGCGAACGCGCGGGCGTGCGCGCAGTTCTATCAGCCCGGTCGGATGCGCGGGGATGCAGCGATGGGATCCATGCGTGCGCGTGCCATGCTCGTCGGACTACCAATCCGCTGGCAGACGCAACGTGACGTCGGTGGTCTTGCCCTGCTCCACTTTCACGTCGCCGACATGCACGTAGACGCTCGCGAACGGGTCCGTGGCGCCGCGGTTGGCGTCGAGGCACGCCCGGTACGCTTCTGCATCGAGCAAGCGCTTCGGCAGCGTCTGCACACTGAACGACTCGGCCTCGAGCTCGCAGCTCACCACGCCATCGACCCCGGTCTTCGGCAGCGCATTGCGCTCCTTGCCGGCAGCGTCGAACACGCGCAGCGGCACGTTCGCCGCCGGCATGCCCTGCGCGTCGAGCAGGTGCAGACGCAGCTCGCCACTGCTGATGTGGAACACCTGGCTCGCGCGCCCGCCCGGCTCACTGACCACGGACTCGGGCGCGGCGAGGGCAATGCCCGTGCCGTCGGCGAGCGTGCGTCGCGCGGCGATGCGGAACGTGCCGGAGGCGCGGCGAACATGGAAGCGACCTTCGGCATCCGTGGTAGTCCGGCAACCATCCAGGTCACGACCATCGCGCCAACGCGACACCCAGAGCTCTGCATCGGCGAGCGGCTTGTCGTTGCAGAACACCTGGCCATCGACCTGGGCAGGCGCGAGCTGGGACAGATCGACCTCGACACTGGTCGTCTCGCCATCACGCAGCGTCACCGTGGCCACGACTCCTGCGTCGCCGTTGTCGCCCCGGCCCCACCCGATGCCCAGATCCCAGGTGCCGGCCGGCACCCCATCGAACTCGAACGAACCGTCAGCCTCGGGGGGCACGGACGCGGCGAAGTGACCCGGAGGAAAGCTCTCCTTGTTGGCATCACTACCGCGTCCGAGTCGGAATCCCGGCAGGGACATGCCGCCAAAGTACGGATCGGTCTGTCCAGTTCCGTGCGCCGGCAATCCGCCGGAGTTGCGGATGTTCAGCACCATGCTCAGCGGACCGGCGGTGCCGACGAGGCGCGCGCCGCGCTGCACGATCATGACCAGTGGCCTGCTGTCATCGAGCGTCACGTCGTGCAGCTGCCGCGACAGGTGACCGGGACCCGGCAGTTCGATCATCAACCGCTTGCCTCTCGGTCCGTGCAGTTGCGCATTCCCCGCGGCATCGGTCGTGGTCTCCTGCACGAGCAAGAGACGATTCGGACCGCTCATCTGGTGGAAGCGATCGATCGGCAGGGCAATCGTGTCGAGGCCGGGTTCGTGGCCGCAGGTGTCGACAAGGCGCACCTTCGCGCCGGCGACGGGACTGCCATCGGGGAAACGCACGCGGAGCGGCTGGTGCATGCGACGCGGCAGACGGACGACGACGGACACCGGTCCCGGGTCGCGCACATCGACCGGCACCAGGCCGCTCGCTGCGAAAGCAAGGTCTTCAGGCTCGACGTAGACGACCTGGGGCGCACGCACGATGCCGTTCACGCGCGCGCTGCCGTGATCGTGGTGCCCGGAGGTGCGGACTTCGTAGTCCAACGAGCTGTTCCACTTGGACCGAGCTGCTGGCGTCTCGAGATCCAGGAACACGCGCACGGAGAACGCTTCGACCGGCTGGCCGTCGTCGGCAGCGACAACGCTGACCTCGACCGCGAGACCCTTGTGCACGACGATTTGCAGATCGCGAGTGCCCCACGCGAACTTCTCTTCGGTGGTGCGCGACTCGTAGCCGGGGTTCCACGACCACAACCACAGCTGCGCGGCCTCCTCGGATCCCCGGCGGCGTATCAACACGAAGCGGCCGTCGGCTGCAGTGTACGTGCCAGGTCCATCACCACCGACGCACTTGGCGAACACCGCCATGTGCGGCACGGGCTGCTGCTGCTCGTTGACCACCACACCCTCGATCGTCTGCAGATCTTCCGGCCGCAACAGCACGACCTCGATCGCCATCGTGTCCACGTTGTCGGGCACATGGAAACGCTGCCCGCGCGCGACGGCTCTACTGGCGATCACCAGCTCGTGGTCACCGGGCGGTTGCAACTCCTTCAGCTCGAAGGCACCGCCGGCACTGGTGCGCACTTTCTCGCCGAAGGCTGGGTAGAACGCACCGGCCTGGACGGACACATCGTGCTGCAGGAACAGCTCGAGGCCTTCGACCGGCGCATCCACAGTGTCGATCACGCGACCGCGCACCAGCACGCCGTGCGGCAGCGCGACATCACCGACGTCGATGGTCGCGGACAGTTCGATGCTGCGCCACTCGGCCGTCAACGGCACGCGACCCGACAGAGCGAGGCTGAGCTCGTAGCGGAATGGTGCTGGCGGCACGAACGTGACGGTGAACGTGCCGTCGCTGCTGCCGGTCTGTTGCTGGTCACGCCAGGAGATGGCGACGTGGTGTTCACGTTCCCAGGTCTGCAGGCGTGTGCGGTCGAGATCGGAGAACCCGTGCAGCTTCACCGCGACACCTGCCAGCGGATTGCCCTGTTCATCGATGCAACGCCCGTGAATCGTGGCCGACTGCTCCGGCGCCGGAGCCGCCACGAGTGGCACCTGCGTGCGGTCGAGCTGGCGGGTCTGCTGCCCCACCCTGCCGACGTCGCCCACGAGCGGCGCCAGGTCCGCCGGTGCTGCGGCACTCGTCGTGACGCGCGGTGGCTCACGATCGATGAGTACAAAAGTGGCGGCGCACGCGAGGATCGCGGCGCCGCCGAACCACAACTTCGCCCCCGTTCCCATCAACAGAACTCCTGTAGCCATGGCTGCCGCGCCGACGGTGCCGACGCGTTCGAGCCCGAACGCGAGAGCCAGCCGGCGCCGCCAATCCCGCGCGCCGCGAGCGTCGAGCCGTGCGCGCAACTGCGCGAGCCCGCGCTGCAGGCGGCTCTTCACCGTCGCCAGCGGTTCGCCCGTGCGCGCTGCGATGGCCGCCGGCTTCGTGCCCTCGAAGAACCGCTGCCAGATCGCCGCGCGGTATGGCTCGTCGAGCGCGAGCACGGCATCGACGACGGCACGCAACAGCTCGCGCTGCATCGCCTGCGCATCCGCGCCGGGCACCGCTTCGTGGCGCGCCACCGACCGTTCCCGCCGCTGCCGCCGTGCGCCGCCGCGCCGCAGCTTACCGGCGACACTCTGCAAAACGGTGTGCAACCAGCCGCCGAGCGGCCCTGATGTGCGCGGCGGCTGCTGCAGCGCGCGCACCCACGTCTCCTGCACGGCGTCGTCCGCGTCCTGGCCGTCGTGCAGCAGCGCTGCAGCCAATGCCTGCAGCGACGCGCCGTGGCGCAGCAGTTCACGTTCGAAGTCGGGCGGAGTCATGGCGGAACGGTGTGACACCGTATCCAGCCCGTGGCCGCGGGAACGGATGCAAGCGGCGGTGTGGCCTTCTCGCAGACCCCATGACCGTCAGCGGTAGGCGGCAGCCTGGATGCCGTAGAGCTGCGCGTACTGCCCGCCCTTGGCCATCAGTTCATCGTGTGAGCCGACCTCGACGAGGCGGGCACCGTCGAGCACGACGATCCGGTCGGCCATGCGCACGGTCGAGAACCGGTGCGACACCAGGACGGTGATGCGGCCGTTGCCGACCTCGCCATGACCGTCGCCGTTCACGCGGCCGCGCGCCGCAGCGGCATAGCGTTCGAACAGCGCATGCTCGGTCTCGGCGTCGAGCGCGGCCGTCGGTTCGTCGAGCACCAGCAGCAACGGCGCGTCGCGCATGAAGCCGCGCGCCAGCGCCAGCTTCTGCCACTGGCCGAACGACACGTCGACGCCGGCGGGCCAGGTCGGGCCGAGCTGCGTCTCGAGCCCCGCACCCAGACGTGAAACGACATCGCCGGCGCCGGCACGATCGACGGCCGCCGACACGGCAGCCTCGTCGTCCATTCTGGGCACGTCCCCCACGCCGACCGAGTGACGGGCGCGGAACTCGAAGCGGAAGAAGTCCTGGAACGCACCGGCCAGGCGCGCGCGCCATTCGTCGGCGGACACGCGCGCGAGCTCTGTGTCGTCGACCAGCACCGACCCCGAAGTCGGCTCGTACATCTTGGCGAGCAGTTTGACGAGCGTCGTCTTGCCGGCGCCGTTCTCGCCGACGATCGCGACCACCGAACCGGCCGGCAAGGTCAGCGACACGTCATCGAGCACTAGGCGCGAGGTTCCGGGGTAGGTGAACGACACGTGGTCGAAGCGGATGCCATGGCGGATGGCGGCGGGCACCGGCATGTCAGCTGCGGCCTGCAGCGAGCCGGCGTAGTCTTCGAGCCAGGCGAGGCGCCGCGAGCCGTCCATCCAGATGCCACGCAGGAAGCCGATCTCGCCGACGGTGGCGCCGATGAACGCCGACAGGCGCGAACCGGCGGCGAGCACCAACAGCACGTCGCCGGGCGGCGAGCCGAGGCCCGACGCCACGAAGACCACGGCGCCGACATAGGCGCCGCCGAACACCGCCCACGCCAGCATGTGCCACAGGGCCGAACCCCAGCGCGCCGCCGACACCGGCCCGTACGAGCGTTCCCACGCCTGCCGGCGCTGGACCACGAGGCGCTCGCCGATGCCGGTGACGCGCACTTCCTTGCCGGGTGCCGCCGTCGTCGCGGTGGTGAACAGATGGCGGCAGAGGCGGCTCGACTGGGCGCCGCGTTCCTGGGCCCGGCGCTCGACCGCGGGCCGCCAGGTCGAGGTCAGCACCGTGGGCACCGCGAACACGGCGAGCAGCACGAGGGCCGGGTGGATCGATGCCAGGAGAGCGACGGTGATGGCGAGGCGCAGGATCCAGCCGCAGGTCGAGAACAGCGACATGTACAGGTGATCGAGCACGAACACCTGGTTGCGCAGCATGGCGAGCCGGTCGAGGTACTCGGGCCGCTCGTGGTGCGCGATCGTCGCCACCGACGCCTGCAGCCGCGCGACGTGCGCTTCGAGCGCGATCGTCACCTTGTCGCGGAAGCGGCGCTGCACGCGCGTGCTGACCGTGCGCAGGAACCAGGTCGCCGTGGCGGTCACGCCGAGGCCGACCGCGGCGGTGCGCACGAGGCCCGGCCGCGCCTCGAGCACGCCCTGGCCGAGCAGCGCCAGCCACAAGGCGAACAGCGCATCGGGCAGCGCTGCCAGCAGCGCCATCAGGAAGGCGACCAGCATCAGCCGCGGCTCGTTGTGGTAGCCGAGCTTGCACAGACGCCACATCGACGACAGTGCCGGCGGCAGCGGCTCGATCGCCGGCGCCGATCGTTCAAGCGAGGACGTCATAGGTCTTGCCCTCCTCGTCCTGCGCGGCGAAGCGCTGGGCCTGCAGGTCGAACATCGTGCGGTAGCGGCCGCGCCGCGCCATCAGTTCGTCGTGGGTCCCGAGCTCGACCACGCGGCCGTGCTCGAGCACGCAGATGCGGTCGGCCTGGCGCACGGTCGAGAACCGGTGCGAGATCAGGATCGTCGTGCAGTGCCGCGTGGCCGCGAGCACGCGCTCGAAGATCTCGGCTTCGCCGCGCACGTCGAGCTGGGCGGTCGGCTCGTCGAGCAGCACGACGCCGGCGCCGAGCGTCACGGCGCACAACGCGCGCGCCAGCGCGATGCGCTGCCACTGCCCGCCCGACAGCTCGGTGCCGCCGTCGTAGCCGCGCGCGAGCACGGTGTCGAGCGTCGCCAGCCGGGCGGCGCCGGCGGCCTCGAGCGCACCGTGCACCGCGGCGTCGGGCGCGCCCGCGGGTGCTACGTTGTCGCGCAGCGGCAGTTCGAAGCGGATGAAGTCCTGGAACACGGCGGTCACGCGCTGGCGCCACGATGGCAGCGACAGCTCGCGCAGGTCGACGCCGTCGGCCTCGACGGCGCCCGCCTGCGGGTCGTGCAGCCGGCACAACAGTTTGGCCAACGTGGTCTTGCCAGCGCCGTTCTGGCCGACGATCGCCATCGACGAGCCGGCCGGGATCGTCAGGTCGAAGTGTTCGAGCACCGGTGGACCGCCCGGGTAGGCAAAGGTCACGTCGCGGAAGCGGAGGTCGCGCGCCGGTGCACTGGCAGTGCGGTTGCCGGACGGCAGTGCGCCCGCGGGTGCCATCGCCGCCTCGAGACGCAGCACCGCGGCCACCGGCGCCGCGGAGCCGTCGAGCGCCCAGTTGAGTCCGCCGAACGCGATCAGCGACGTGCCGACCGCGGCCTGCGCGAACACCACGATGCCGGCGAGGCTCAGGCTGCCGTCCGCCGTGGCGGCGGCGAGCGACCAGAACACCAGCACGTTGGCGGCGAGCACCAGCAGCAGGCTCCACAGCACCGGGTGTTCGCGCAGCCGCGTGGCTTCGTACTGCAGTGCATGCAGCCTGGTGCGGCGGTCGCGGAAGCGGTCGATGGTCCAGCCGACGAGACCGAACAGGCGCAGCTCCTTGGCCGGCTGCGGGTCGACGGCGAGGCGGTAGGCGTAGTCGGCGTCGCGCTGTGCGGCGCGGACTTCCTGGGTGTTGCGATCGCGCCAGACCGCGCTCTCGCGCAACAGCCAATGGGTCAGCAGCCACGCGCCCGCGAGCACCAGCGGCGCCCACCACGCGTAGGCGCCGAGCACCAGCGCCGAGGCGAAGCCACCGATCATGTCGACCAGGCCGCTGGCGATGAAGTCCATCGAGATCGACAGCGGCGGGCCGGTCATGCCGAGATCGAAGTCGCGCGCCACGGTCAGGTCGCCGGTCAGCTTCGGGTCCTCGAGGTGGCCCATGCCCGGCGGGCGTACGCATGCCTCGGTCAGCCGGTCGTAGAGCCAGGCGGCGGTGCGGTCGCCGAGGTTGGCACCGACTGCCTGGTGCAGCGGCGCGAGCACCTGCAGCAGGGCGAACACGCCGCCGACGAAGGCGAGCGGGCCGGCGAGGCCATCGCCGCGCTGCACGGCGCCGACCAGCACGCCCATGGCGATCGCGAACACCGCCGGCAACGCGCCGCGCAGCACCAGCACGATCCACCAGGCGACGGCGAGGGAGCGGTCGGCCCGCGGCAGCACGGCGAAGAACTTCCATTCGTTGCGCGCACGCAGTCGCCGGAGCACGGATCAGCCTCCTGGGGTGAGGCGGCGGATTGTGCGCATTCCGCGCTGCAAGTGACAGCGCCGGAATGCCGGCGAGGCAGGTTGCCGGACGCCGGCCTGCTACGATCCTCGGCCGGCGGCTGCATCGCGGCCGCGGGAGACGCGATGGCGACGAGTGGCTCACGCAGCAGGATGGTCTGGCTCGGCGTGCTGACGGTGTTGGCTGCCGCAGGACTGTTCTGGTTGTCGCAGGGCGAGTCAGCGACGGTTGCCGACGCCACACACGCACCGCGCGACGCAGTGCCCGCACCGGCACCGGTCGTCGCTGCTGAGCCGACGCCCGCGACCGCAATCGAACGCGCCGAAGTGCCGGACGCAGCACTGCCGGCGGCGAGCGATGCCACGCTCGCGCACGTGAAGGGCCGCTGCGTCGACGAAGACGGCAAAGCGCTCGCCGGCTGCACTGCGAAGTTCGATGGCTGGGGCCGCGCCGGCAACGACGTCGCGATGCAGGGCAAGGTCGAGTGGCACGACCCCGAGCCGGTGGTGATCCGCGACGACGGGCGCTTCGACTTCGCGTTCGCGCCGCCGTCGGGCTTTCAGTTCACGCTCGAATTGCAGGCCGATGCACGCGGGCCGCGCACGGGCCGTTGGGGCAGGATCGAACCCGCGCAGCTGATCGACCTCGGCGACATCACCTTGAGGCGCGGCTTCGCCGTACGCGGCCGTGTCGTCGACGAACAGGGTGCGGCGGTCGCCAGGGTCGGCGTGAACCTGCGCAACCTGCCACTGCCGATCGCCCAGAACATGGCCGCCAACGACACGCGTTACGGCCTCAGTGATGCGACCGGCAGCTTCACGATCGAAGTCCCGATCCCCGCCGGTACGTGGTCGCTCGACGTCGATTCACGCGGTCAGCGGCTGGTGTCACCCGACCGCGTGACGGTCGATCCGGTGCGCGGTGCCGAGCCGGTGCTGGTCGTCGTGCGCTCGCAGCCCTCGATCGAAGGCATCGTCGTCGACGAGCAGAGCCTTGCCGTCGAGGGCGTGGGCATTTCCGTCGAGGTGAACCGGTCGGGACGCATGGCCTCGGGGCGTTCGAAGAAGGACGGAACGTTCATGATCTTCGCGGTCGACGCCGAGCCGAAGCCGGCGAAGCTCCAGATCGACTATCCGGGACCATGCGAGCCATCGTGGCACGACGACCGGCTCTGGGAGTGGGGCAGCAAGGACGTGCGCATCGTGCTCAAGCGCGCACTGGCGTTCGAGCTGACCGTGGTTGAACGCGGCAACGGTGCGCCAGTGACCCGGTACGCCGTGAGCTGCTGGAGCGAGCCGTTGCTGTCGAGCCTGCAGCAGGACTTGCGCCTGTCGGGCGAGCACGAGGGCGGCCGCGTGACCGTCGACCGCGTCTGGCGCAGCAAGACCAGGCTGACCGTCGCCCCGCTCGACCCGGCACTGCTGCCGAGTGCCAGTGTCGACTTCGAGGTCACCGATGACGGGGTGCCGCCGATCCGTGTCGAGGTCGAGCGAATGCAGCCAGCGGTCGTGCGCGCGACCACACCCGGGAACACGCCGGTTGTCGGCTCGAAGGTCGAGGTGATCGCCAAAAGCAGTCAGCCACTGCGCATCGACGAGTACGTGGCGGACCCACGACTGGGCAAGCCCGGGTCGTCGAGCGACCCGAAGTTCCGCTTCCACGAGCTGCGCAGCAGCGGCATCACCGATCAGGAGGGCAGGGCCTCGGTGCTGGTCCCCGACGACCACAGTCAGCTCGCCGTCCGCGTCACGGGCAGCGGACATCCGTCCGTACTCGTCGACCCGGCGCTGTTCCCGCTGACACAAGACCTCGTCGTCGTCGTTCCCGAAGGCGGCGCGATCGTCGGCACGGTGAAGCTGCAGGGGATCGAGCCTGGTCGCATGTCCTTGCAGCTCGAACACGGCAACGGACAACAGCTGCCGCGACGGAACCGCGACGCGGCAGTGCTCGGGGCCGATGGTCGCTTCGCGTTCCGCGGTCTGGCGCCGGGCAGCTATCGGATCGCGCTCGCTTACTCCGCCACTTGGCAGACCGAGCACGGCGGCATCATCGGTGCGGTGCCACTCGACTTGCAGGTGCCCGAGGTTGCCGTCGAGGCTGGCCGCGACACCGAAGTCACGATCGACGCGACCGCGTTCGTGCTGGCGACAGTTCGCGGCCGGGTGCTGGTCAACGGCGGACCGCCTGGTTCATGTCGCGTGTTCCTGCAGCTCGGAGGCGGGCCACGGTTCGGCCAGTACACGCCGGCGGCGGACGGCGCGTTCGAGGCCACAGGTCTGCTTCCCGGCAGCTACCGAGCCGGCCTCGTGGTCGGCGACTTCCAGGCCGGCGAAGGCGATCAGATGCTGTGCGACGATACATTCGTGCTCGCTGGCGGGGAGCAGCTCGCGCGCGACTTCGCGCTTGTGCGGCGACGACTCGTGCTCCGCCTGCTGCTGGCCGACGGCAAGACGCCGGTGGCGAACGAGCCGTGCGAGTGCCGCAGTCAGGGCCTCAACATGCGTCGCACGACCGACACCGACGGTCGATGCGTGTTCGACCCTGCACCCGCAGGTGCGTTCCAGGTGTATTCGCAAAAGGCTGGCGACACGCCGCTCGGGCCGTTCGAGATCCCGGCCGGCAAGATGGAGCACGAACTGACGCTGACGTCGCCCGCGGTCAAAGCGAAGTGATCGCCGCACTGCTGGAGGTCGAGGCGGGCACTTCGACACGCTGACGGCAACCGTTGGTGGTTACCATCCCTGGCCGGCCGGTTGGTCGGAGGCTCGATGGCCATGAAGGACACGCGCAGCAGGATGGTCTGGATCGGCCTGCTGCTCGCACTCGGTGCGGGCGGGCTGTTCTGCCTGATGCAGGAGCCGGCGGCGGTCGCCGACACGGCACATGCGCAGCGCGAGCCAGCGGCGGCACCGGAACCGGTGTTCCTGGAACCGGCGCCGGTGACGGTCATCGAGCGCGCAGAAGTCCCGGCGGCAACACCGGGCGACGCCGGGCTTGCGCACACCAAGGGCCGCTGCGTCGACGAAGGCGGTGAACCGCTCGCCGGCTGCAGCGCAAAGCTCCGCGGCTACGACCGCGCGGGCAACGATGCCACGAGACCGGGCAAGGAAGATTGGCACGACCCCGAGCCGGTCATGACCGGAGACGACGGGCGCTTCGACATCGCTTTCACGCCACCATCGGGCCGGCGCTTCGCGCTCACCGTGCAGGCGGACAGACGCGAGCCACGCACCACGCGCTGGGGCCATTGGGACAGGATCGCAGCGGCGCAGGTGATCGACCTCGGCGACATCACGTTGCCGCGCGGCTTCGAAGTCCGTGGCCGCGTGGTCGATGCTGGTGGTGCTGCGGTCGAGGGTCTGCGCGTCGGCGTGCGCCTGCTGCTGCCGTCCACGTCGACGGGCATCGTTGCCAGCGACGACTGGTTCGGCACGAGCAGCGCGAACGGCGACTTCGTGCTCGAGGCACCGATACCCGCTGGCACATGGCCCCTCGCTTTGAGCGGCACCGACCAGTTGCTGCTGCAGTCGCCCGAGCAGGTGACCGTCGATCGGGTGCGCGGGGCTGAGCCGTTGCTCGTGGTCTTGCGGACGGTGCCGTCGATTGCCGGCATCGTCGTCGACGACCACGGCCTGCCGGTCGCAGGCGTCACCATCGCTGTCGAGATGGAGCACTCCGGTAGCAGCCGCACGAGCCACTCGCTTGGCGACGGCACATTCGAGATCTTCGCGGCCGTTGCAGAGCCGAAGGCGGTCAGGCTGGAGGTCATGGATCCAGGGCCTTGCGAACGGTCGTGGCACGACGATCAGCTGCACGCGTGGGGCAGCAAGGACGTGCGCATCGTGCTGGCGCGGGCACTCTCGTTCGAACTGTGTGTCGTCGAGCGCGGCACCGGCGCCGCGGTGACGCAATACGAGGTGCGCTGCCACCGCGTGAAGTCAGGATCGAGCGGCGACCGAAGGGGACGGTTGCCTGGTGAACATCCGGAAGGTCGCGTCACCGTCGATCACGTGCGGCGCGGCAGGAACGTGCTCCGGGTGTTTCCGACCGACAAGGCACTGCTGCCGAGTGCGGGTTTCGAGTTCGAAGCCACCGATGCTGGCGTGCCGCCGATCCGTGTGGAGATCGATCGCATGCAACCGGCGGTCGTGCGCGCAACCACTTCGACCTCTGCGCCGGTCGCCGGCTCCAAGGTCGAGGTGATCGCCAAGGGCAGCCGCCCACCTCGTGTCGGCGAAGTGCTGGATCCGCGGCTGGGCATGGACATGGGCGGCTCTTCGGACCCGAAGTTCCGCTACCCCGAGCTACGCAGCAGTGGCGTCACCGACAGCAATGGACGCGCCGCGGTGTTCGTACCCGCAGACGACAACGGCCTGATCGTGCGCATCACGGGCGCCGCGCATCCGACGGCTCTGGTCGACCCGGCGAGATTCCCACCGGCACACGAACTGGTGGTCGTCGTGGCCGACGGCGGCGCGATCAACGGCACGGTGCTGCTGCACGCACTCGATCGCCGTCGCGTGTCCGTGCATCTGCGTCGCGGCGACACGAACGAGCGGCCCCCGCCCCACCAGGACCACAGTGTCCTGGATGCCGATGGCCGCTTCGTGCTCCGAGGACTCGCGCCCGGCCGCTACCGGATCGACCTGGAATATGCCTCGCAGTACCGAACAGGTTGGGCCGGTGACGGCGCGATGCCGGTGGACATCAAAGTGCCCGAGGTGACCGTCGAGGCTGGCCGTGTCAGCGAAATCACCGTCGACGCGACGGCGGTCTCGCCGGCATCCGTTCGCGGGCGGGTGCTCGTGAACGGCGCACCGCCGGCGTTGGTGCACGTGTTCGTGGAGCGCGAGTACAACATGCGCTTCGGCCAGTTCGTGCCAGCTGCGGATGGCACGTTCGAGGCTGCGGATCTCATGCCCGGCACCTACCACGCCGGCCTCGTCGTCGGCTTCACTACCGGCGAAGGCTGCGAGATGCTGCAGCAGGAGAGTTTCGTGCTGGCGGCCGGACAGCAGCTCGTGCGCGACTTCCTGTTCGTGCGACGGCGGCTCGTGGTCCACCTGCTGCAGGCCGACGGCAAGACGCCGGCGGCGAACGTGGCTTGCACCTGCAATGGTGAGCAGTTCTTCCTGCGACGCACGAGCGATGCCGACGGTCGATTCGTCGTCGACCCGGCGCCTGCGGATGCGTTCCAGGTGTACACGGGGCAGAGCGGCGACACGTCGCTCGGACAGGTCGAAGTTCCTGCCGGCAAGATCGAGCACGAAGTGATGCTGACGTTGCCCGCGACCAAAGCGAAGTGATCGCGGCGCCAACCCGACGCGAACCGGGCGGTTCGAGGGCGCAGGGCCGCCTGCTACCTCCGGCAACGGCAGCCGCAGCTCCGCTATAGTCGCCCCGTGCTCGCGACCCTCCACCCCGCCGTCGCCGCGTGGTTCCGCTCCGCGCTCGGCGAACCATCGCCGCCGCAGCAGCAGGGCTGGCCGCACATCCGCGCCGGCCGCCACACGTTGATCGCGGCGCCGACCGGATCGGGCAAGACCCTGACCGCGTTCCTGATCGCGCTCGACTCGCTGCTGCAGCAGGGCGATGCGCTGACCGACACCACGCAGGTGCTGTACGTGTCGCCGCTGAAGGCGCTCAGCAACGACGTGCAGAAGAACCTGCAGCGGCCGCTGCAGGAGATCCGGGCGCTCGACCCGACGTTGCCGGAAGTGCGCGTGCTGGTGCGCAGCGGCGACACGCCGCAGAAGGACCGCGCGGCAATGCACCGGAAGCCGCCGCACATCCTGGTCACCACGCCGGAGTCGCTCTACCTGCTGCTCGGCAGCAAGCTCGGCCGGCGCCTGTTGGCGACCGTGCGCACGCTCATCGTCGACGAGATCCACGCGCTGGCGCGCGACAAGCGCGGCAGCCACCTGGCGCTGTCGCTCGAACGGCTCGACCACCTGGTGGCGCAGCACGGCGGCGCGCTGCAGCGCATCGGCCTGTCGGCGACGCAGAAGCCGATCAGCGAGACCGCGGCGCTGCTGGTCGGCGATGGCCGCGACTGCGCGGTCGTCGACATCGGTCATTTGCGTCAGCTCGACCTCGCGATCGAGGTGCCCGATGCGCCGCTCGAGACCGTGTGTTCGGCCGACACCTGGCTGCAGGTCTATGCGCGCGTCCACGAGCTGATCCAGCAGCACCGCACGACGCTGGTGTTCGTCAACACGCGGAAGATGGCGGAACGGGTGGCGGCGCGGCTCGCCGACCATCTCGGCAAGGAGCTGGTCACCTCGCACCACGGCAGCCTCAGCAAGGACCGGCGGCTCGATGCCGAGCAGCGGCTCAAGCAGGGCGCGCTGAAGGCGCTGGTGGCGACGTCGTCGCTCGAGCTCGGCATCGACGTCGGCGACGTCGACCTGGTCGTGCAGATCGGACCGACCGCGGCGATCGCGACGTTGCTGCAGCGCACCGGCCGCGCCGGCCACGGCCTCGGCCGGTTGCCGAAGGGCCGGCTGTTCCCGCTGACGCGCGACGAGCTGGCGGCGTGTGCGTCGCTGCTGCGTGCGGTGCGGCAGGGCCAGCTCGACCGCACCAGCCAGCCCGAGGCGCCGCTCGACATCCTGGCGCAGCAGATCGTCGCCGCGGCGGCGGTCGAACCGTGGAGCGAGGACGAACTGTTCGAACTGTGCCGGCGCGCGCGGCCGTTCCGATCGCTGGTGCGCGAACGCTTCGACGCGGTGCTGGCGATGCACGCCGGCGGCCGGCGCGCACTGTTGCACCGCGATGGCGTGCAGGGCCGCGTGCGCGGCACCCGCCGGGCGGCGTTGACCGCGATCCTCGGCGGCGGCGCGATCCCCGACACCGCCGACTACCGCGTCGTGCTCGACCCGGACGACGTGGTGATCGGCAGCGTGCACGAGGACTTCGCCGTCGAGGCGTCGATCGGCGACGTGTTCCAGCTCGGCAACGCCAGCTGGCAGGTCAAGAAGGTCGAGTCTGGCACCGTGCGCGTCACCGACGCCAAGGGCGCGCCGCCGAGCCTGCCGTTCTGGGTCGGCGAAGCGCCGGCGCGGACCATCGAACTGTCGCAGGCGCTCGGCGAAGTGCGCACGCACGGCGAAGACCCGCTGTGGCTGCAGCAGCAGTGCGGCCTCGGCCCGGCGAGCGCGCAGCAGCTCGCCGACTATCTGCGCAATGGCCACGACGCACTCGGCGCGATGCCGACCACGGACTGTCTCGTGCTCGAACGGTTCTTCGACGAGACCGGCGGCCAGCAGCTGGTGCTGCACACGCCGTTCGGCGGCCGCATCAACCGGGCGCTCGGCCTGGCGCTGCGCAAGCGCTTCTGTACAGGCTTCGGTTTCGAGCTGCAGGCCGCGGCCAACGAGGAGGCGCTGGTGCTGTCGCTCGGGCCGATGCACAGCTTCGAGCTGGCCGACGTGTGGAGCTATCTGCACCCCGACACCGCCACCGAAGTGCTGGTGCAGGCATTGCTGCAAGCACCGATGTTCGCGACCCGCTGGCGCTGGAACGTCACGCGCTCGCTGCTGGTGGAGCGTGCGCAGAAGGGCCGCCGCGTGCCGGCGCCGCTGCTGCGCATGCGCGCCGACGACGCGCTGGCGGCGGCGTTCCCGGCGGCGATGGCCTGTCCGGAGACGCTGGCGCCGGGGCCGATCGAGGTGCCGCTCGAACATCCGATCGTGGCGCAGACCGTGCACGACTGCCTGCACGAGGTGATGGACGTCGACGGCTTCCTGGCGCTGCTGCGCCGTATCCGCGCCGGCACGATCACGCTGCACGCGGTCGATGCGGCGGCGCCGTCGCCGTTCGCCGAGGGCGTGCTGCACGCGATGCCGTACGCGTTCCTCGACGACGCGCCGCTCGAAGAACGGCGCACGCAGGCGGTGCTGCGCGCGCAGCAGGGTTCCCGCCAGGTGGCGTCCGAGGTCACCGAGCTCGATCCGGCGGCGGTGGCGCAGGTGCAGAGCGAGGCGTGGCCCGACCCGCGCGATCCGGAGGAACTGCACGAAGCGCTGCAATGGATGGGCTGGCTCGCCGAGCACGAAGTGACGCCGGCATGGCGGCCGTGGCTCCTTCTGTTGGCGGCGGCCGGGCGCGCGGTGCGCGCTGGTGATCGCTGGCTCGCCGCCGAGAGCAGCACGGAACTGCTGGCGCAGTGGCGCGGCCGGCTCGAAGCGGTGTTCCCGCTCGACCCGGAGCAGCTCGACGACGACGGCAAGGCGGCGCTGGCGAGCCTCGAAGCCGAGGGGCTGGCGATGCGCGCCTGGTTCGAGGGCCGGCAGGTGTTCGGCCATCGCCGCCTGGTCGCGCGCGCACGCCGCTACATGGTCGAGCGCCTGCGGCGTGCGATCGAGCCGGTCAGCCAAGCGCAGCACGCCGAGTTCCTGCAGCGGTGGCAGCACGCGACCGAGGACACGCGTCTCGCCGGCCCGCGCGGTCTGGCCGAAGTGCTCACGCAACTCGCCGGCGAGGAGCTGCCGGCCGAGGCCTGGGAGGACACCGCGTTGCCGCTGCGCGTCGGTGATTACAAACGCGAATGGCTCGATCAGCTGACGCTGTCGGGCGAGTTCGTGTGGCTCAAGCTGTCCGGCAGCTGGCGCGGACCGCTGAGCAAGGCGCCGCTCGCGATCGTGCCGCGGGCCGAGCTCGCCGAGTGGCTGCAGCTCCTGGGCGAACGGCGCGAGCCCCTGGAACTCGGCGCGCCGGCGCGGCAGATCCTCGAACTGCTGCAGCAGCGCGGCGCTTTGTTCCCGAACGAACTGCAGCACGGCGCCAGGCTGCTGCCGAGCCATCTCGAGGACGGCCTCGGCGAACTGGTCGGCGCCGGCCTCGCGACCTGCGATTCGTTCGCCGCGCTGCGGCAGCTGGTGGTGCCGCCGAGCCGGCGGCGGTTTCCGGTGTACGCGGTCGGCCGCTGGAGCCTTCTGCCATGGCCGGTGCCGGCGCCGCCTGCGACCGAGACCATCGAGTTCGCGGCGCGGGCGCTGCTGCGGCGGCTCGGGGTCGTCGGGCCGGTGCTCGCCTGCGAGCAGAAAGCGGCGCTGCCGTGGCGGGTCCTGGTGCGGGCGCTGCGGATGATGGAGATGCGCGGCGAGGTCCGCGGCGGCCGGTTCGTCGCCGGGTGGAGCGGCGAACAGTTCGCGGCAGAGTCAGCGGTGCAGGCGATGCGCCGGTCGAGGACCGTGCCGGAGATGGCAACTCACGGAACCCAGGTCGTGCCCACGAGACAACATGCGATATGATTGCGCCTCGCCACGTAGGCGGATCTCGGCTCAAGAAGACCCGAGCCACGACCTGCATGGTGTTCCGGAAAGGGTGGAACTGAGAGTCCGCCATCAGGCTGCCAGGACTGATTCCAGGAGATCCTCATGCAACAACGCGCCCGTAATCCTGTCTGCATCGGCCTCGTACTGTCCGCCAGTGCCATTGCGCAGGCAAGCTATCAGGGGGTGGCGGTCAGTGATCCTGACAAACCATCCATCATCATCGACATCGACGCGCAGCGGGATGTCCCGCCTGGTGGCGGCGTGCCCTACGACGATGTCAAGAAACTGACCAGGACGGCTTCGTCTGCGCCGGCAGCCTTCACGCCGGTCTCGCAGTCCACTCTGTATTTCGTCGCCACCCGCCACGACGGCTGCAGATACCTGTTCCGCTACGTGACCCTCAAGCCGACCGACGAGCCGAACTACGCGCCGGTGAAGGCCGTGCAATCGGGCCAGCCAGACGTCGCACTGCTGGACCCGACCCATCTGGTCGCATTCAATGGCTACCTGTACTGCTTTGGCGTCGGGGCCGGGGCGAATCGGAACCTCTACCGCGTTCAGGATCTCGTCGCCACGAAGCTCAACCTTCCGCCCAGCACCCAGGCCTGGAACCTGCACGACTTGGCGCTGGGCCGCGCCTCACTGATGGTCGCTGCTGGCGAAGCGTCGCCCACCGGCGACAGCACCAACCTGGTGCTGTTTACCGTCCCGGTCACCGGCCTGGACTGCATCAAGTTGGCCAGCACGGCTGCGGGCCAGAGCCATCTACACGTCAACGACCTGGTGGATTGCAATTCCCTGGCTGGTGGTTTCGTCGCCTTCACGGAACTCAGCGATGACGGGCTGACCCGGCAGCTCCGCCGCGGAGTCGTGAACGGTACCAACCTCGAATTCTCGGCGCCGGCGGTGGTACCGACCGGCCCGATCACCGACCTCACGCCCGTCGGCTCCACGCTCTACTACACCGTTGTCAATTACGTCCTCGCCCCCGACGCGAGCCGGACGCTCTGGTTCGCCCCCAACTACAGCAGTGCCACGATGACGTACGTGACCACCGACGTGCGGACGATGGTGGTCACCCCATACCTCGGCGGCAAGCGACTCGTAGTCGCCACCGGCCGACGGCAGATGAACAACCAGGTCTGGGCGATCGACGGAACGCCGCTGATGATTCCACCGCCACAGGACACGGAATTGTACGCCATCACCGACCTCGTGACCTACCTGGACGACGTTCACCTTCTGGCGGTTCATCGCAACGTGACGCTGAACACGTATGCCGCTGGCCTCTACAAAGTCCATCTCGGCCCCTCTCCAGCGCCCGGAATCGAGCTCGTGACCGATCTTCCGGACTGGAGCAACTGCCACGGCTTGGTCGCCAATGACAAGGCCGCAACACCTTACATGGCCTTCCTCGGTGACAAAGGACAGGTTCCGACCCTGCGATGTCCGAGCGTGGGCAGCTACCACGATAGCCCGCACTCGCAGGCTATCACCCCACTGCTGGTCGGCTCGACCTACGACCTACTGACCGCACTCGGAACCGAGCTGGTGTTCCGCGCCGGACATGAGTTCCTGGGCCTCGAGCCATGGAAACTGCTGGTCCCCTGATCCGATGAGCACCTGCTGCTTCATGGCTGCGGGGCAGGCGCGGCAGGATATGGCAGGGAATGCGCCTCACAGGCCTGCTGCAGCAGGAGGCCGTGCGCCGGACCGGCCACCAGGTCGCCGTCGGCGTCGGCGACGAACACTTCGACCACGGCTTGCACGACGTCGCGAGGCACGGTGACGATCGTTGCGAGCACGATGCGGTTCGATATGTCATCCGCCGTTTGCAGATCACCGGCGTGGAGCGCACGCAGTGCTTTGCGCACTTTCCAGGCGAATCCCATCCACACCTGTCCCATTGCATGCGTCGAAGGACTGTTCTGCCACGCACCATCGACCGGGTACGGAGTCGTGTTGTCGCCGCTTCGCGGAAGGTCGTCGATCGTCTGGCCGCCGAGATTGATGCCGAGCCCGACCGTGCTGTCGTCAACGCAATACATCGCCACGACATCCGCCCAGCCTTCGAGCAAGCCGTCGGTCGTGACCAGACCGCCACAATACCAGTCCAGCACATGCGCCCATTCGTGCGCGATCATGCTCGCGAAAGCAGCGTTCTGGCAGACTCTGGAAGCGGCGGACAGGTAGATCGAGTCGCCGTCGGCAAACGACCTGGTCTGATTGGCGCGCGGAGCGACTGGATTGGTGATCGGATAAGCACCGTCGAGGATCCCACTGCAGAACTCACGCACTTTGCCGAGCCAGTAATAACAGGTAGTCTGCGCCAGATCCGCAACTGCTGCGCCGGCAGGCAGGAGAACGATCTCGGGCGCGACCCCGGGCCCTACGGCGAACGGCCCCCCCAGCTGACTGCTGCATACGACTCTCTGGGACCACCGACCTTCCAGGGTCAGGTTCACATGGGTCGTGCCGTCGTCCGGCACGTCGAACCAGCCATCGGCATCCGTGTACACGTTGGCGAGACCTCCCACCGCCAGATCGACCAGCGGCATCATCGCCTTCGTACCCGTTGCCGAGATCCCGGTGCGCACTTCGGCCACGACCCGATGCCTGAAGGTCCCGGTGCCACCACCCGGACCGCCTCCCCCGCCAGCGCCCCCGGCGCCAGCGGTGCCGCCTGGTCCGGGAGCAGGCACGTCCACGCCGCCGGTCCCGCCGGCCACGAATTCGATCATCTCTTCGTTCGGCGAGTCGGCAGCCACGTAGGCGCGTCCGACAAGCAGCTTGCCGGCACGATTCAAGGCCAGAACGTGCAGGTCCCAGGCCAGTCTGACCGCCAACTGCTCCGGATTCGGCCCCTTCGTCACATGCAGCACCAGCCGCGGGGCCGGCGTGCGATACGCCGGTTCCAACAGTCTGTCGATATCAAGCGTCGCCGAGACGATTGCCATCGCCTTTGCGGCATCTATCCGTGCACGGACCGAGACATCGCGAGGTACCTGTACGAAGGTGCTGCCCACCATGACCAGACTGCCGTTCTCGTGAATGCGTACCTCGACCCGGCTGCCGCGCACACGAATGCCTGCGACCTCATGTTCGTATCGGACCAACCATGTGCTGCCAGCCTTGCGAACTGGTTGCTGACGCAGCTGCTTCGGATCGGTGATGCCCAGCGGCGCCGCGAGAAAGTCGATGACCACGGCGGCGATGCGCCGCGCGTCCTCCGCCTTCGCACCGGACCATGTCGCCTCCCGGTAACTCAGGCCATAGAGCGCACGTGGTGTATCGGTGAAGCGATCCCACAGCACGACGGCAGGCACCGTGCTCCCACCGGCGCCAATCGCCTGTTTGCGGTCCTTCAGGATCCGCAGCAGTTCCTGGTAGCGTCGTCGCCTCTCCGCGTATCCCAGGTCGTAGCTCGATGGCCCGTCGCCGGCCCGGGAATGCGTCGTGCCTTGTCTGTTGTCAGTCATTGTCCTTCGATCCTTCGCGCCGGGCGCGCGCCCCACCCCACGTTGACGCCACGCCGCCAGAACGGCTGTCGGTTCGACGACCGCGCGTCGTTGGGCAGCGTCAGGTAGCTGCCACCGCGCAGCACGGCCTGTCGGGAATCGCCACGGAACTCGCCTGTGATCGGGTCCTGACCCTTGGCGTAGTTGAAGTCCTCGTACGGGTCACGACACCACTCCCAGACGTTGCCATGCATGTCGTGTAGACCGAAAGCGTTCGGCAGCAGCGACCCGACCGGCGCCGTGAATACATGGCCGTCCACGAACTCGGCATGCGGTCTGGTCTTGTCCACCGCATGCCCGAAAGCCGTCGTATCGTACAGATTGGCACTGCGGCCCAGATCAGCGATGTCGCAACTCCAAGGTGTATGAGTGCCGGCGCGGCAACCGTACTCCCATTGCGCCTCCGTCGGCAGTTCGAGAGACAGACGGCGGAGCGCCTCGGCAGCTTCGGTGCACGAGACGATGTCCACCGGGTTGCACAGGGTCGGCAGAAGATTGGTGATCCCTTCGCGCAGGGCGTCCTGCCATCGCTGATTCGGCTGGAAGTTGCTCGGATTGCTGTACATGACCCGGATCCACTGTGACTGTGTCATCTCGTACTTCGACAGGAAGAACGGCTCGAGCCTGATTGTTTGCACCGGCCCCTCGCGTTTCTGCGCATTCGGATCCTGATTCGGACCCTGATCCTTTCTGGCACCGATGTCGATGGTTCCACCCGGAAGCAGCACCAGGACGATCGCCATTTCCTCGCTGGTCGTCAGCTTGCCGTCGGGTTGTCGCCGTAGGGTCGTGCCACTCTGGACGACCGCGAACTCCTCCAGGTGCGACGTCGGATCGGGGCCGAGCGGCACCAGTCCGAGCTGCGGCTTGATCGCCGAGAAGCGATGATCCTGCTGCAACCGCTCCAGAGTCGACTGCCACGCCGCCGCCACGTCCGGACCCTTGATCGACTGAGCCACCAGCGATTCCGCCAACCGGACCCGACGTTCGATCGCCGGCAGCTGCTCGTGGAGGAACGGCCCGAGTGCGTCGACGAACTGACGCCGTCGCATGGCAAGCCGTGTGCCGACGGGATCGCTTGCTTGCTCGAGGCGCTGCAGCTCGACTGCGTGTTCGGCCATGCGGCCTGCCAGCTCCTGCGCCTCTTGCAACCAGAGCTGCAATGCCGCGATCTTGTCTGGCACCGCCGGCCACAGGTCGTTCTCCTGCCTCCGCTCCAGATCGGCAAGCACCGACGGGTCA
>Ga0209488_10000190_pt1 | contig 48112 bp, 43 predicted proteins | sample Rivendell_Oct201_8_FD_188349 | JGI IMG/M metagenome (GOLD analysis project Ga0209488, IMG submission 188349) | Vadose zone soil microbial communities from the Eel River Critical Zone Observatory, Northern California, USA -... | ecosystem: Environmental > Terrestrial > Soil > Vadose zone >...
CTATGGCCCAGGACAAAGATCTTGTCCTTCCCTAATTCCCTGCGGACCCAGGCAGCCATCTCCTCGGCATCGGCGATCATCCGCTCGCGCGTCAAGGTGGGCGCGACCGCGGCGGGATCGGTGAGCAGATGGGTTTTCCCCGCGGCGCGCTGGTCCCACTGAACGATCGTGAAATATTCTTCCCAGCCGCGGCTGAACCACCAGCTCATCGGGATCGAGATATACCCCGGCCCGCCGTGGATGTGCAGCAGCACCGGATTCCTGCGATCGGTGCCGCGGACCGAGACCCATTGATCGATCCCGCCGATGCGGACTTTCTCCAACCGCTCCACCCCATTGGGCGTCACGATCCTGCGCGCATCAGCGATGATTGCGATCGCCTCGGAGCCGCTGGCGGGCTTGGGTGGCTCGTCCGCTTGCGCGGGCGCCATGGCGCACACCGCGAGGAAGGTGAGCAGGGGCGCGGCCAGCGTTGTATGGGTTCGTGGCATGCATCTCTCCTACGATATCCGAGTCGATAGCGAGCGGCCGGTTGATTGGTAGCAGCGGCCGACGCGACCGCCACGCGCTGCGCGTGAGTACAGCGTGTTTGCCGCAACGGGGAAGCCAGCTTGACTACGCGTTGGCGCCAGTGGGCGCTGCCGCCGGTTGCCACAGCGGCTTGCTCAGATGCTCCGTGAACGATGAGAACATGATGTTGAAGCTGATGCTGATTCTCTCTTCATCGCTCGCGCTCGCGTCGACGGAATGCTGCAGGTAGGCTGGAAACACGAGCATTGTTCCATCCGTCACTCTCACGACGACCTGGTCGGTATTCTCGGCGGTGAGCTCGACGACCGGTGGTCGGATGATCCCGGTCTGATTGCGCGGGTCGTGGAAGTTGATGGTGTCCGCGCCCCGATGGGTCCGGACGTAGTACACGCCGCTCAGGAAGTTATTGGGGTGCTGGTGTATCGGGTGCGCCGCGCCCCTTGACAGGACCGTCGCCCAGCAGCCGGTGATTTGGTACGCGTCGTAGCCGATTTTTAGGAATCGTAGAATTCCCGGCACGACGCGGCGCACGCAGGCAACGAGATCCCGGAAGTCATCGAGTTCGTGGAGCGACTGCACCGACTGCCACCCTTGGCCGGGCGCAAGCGGCGGCAGGTCCCGCCTCATGCGCGCGATCGCTGCGAGCGCCTGAGCGCAGATGGCTTCCCGCAACTGTGCCTCGAGCTCGATCCTCCACACGAGCGTGGGGAACATCGGAATCACGTCCGATGTCTCGCTCCACCGGGGGTTCTGAGTGTCCAATGGTGCTCAGACAGTCTCCAGCTCGGGCTCGACTTCCTTCGGCTTGTCCGTCTCGGGCTTCGCGCGATCGGGTGGCGCGCTCGGCCGCAGACGGTCGATCACAGACTGGGGCCGTTCGCGCTTCTTGACCTTCGTCGTTGTCCGCTGCTGGAAAAATTGCTCCTCGTAGCACATGGCCGTCCTCCTGCGATGACTTTGCTCTGGGCTCCCTTCGGCAAAGGATAGCATGGAAGCCGAACCTCCCCTTATTGGCGCCCTGCGATCCAGCAAGTCCGCGTGATTGCTTCGGCGAGAAAGTGTGAGCGTATGTGTCAGGCGTGGGTGCGCACCCAACGGACCAAGTCTGACTTGCCCATGACGCCAGACTGACGGGTGATCTCGCGACCTGACTTGAACAACGCCAACGTGGGAATGCTGCGGATGTTGAACTGGTTGGCGAGGCTCGGCTCGGCGTCAGTGTTGACCTTCACCAGGCGCGCCGTCGGCTCCAGCTCTGCAGCGGCCGCAGAGAATTGTGGCGCCATCATGCGGCAGGGACCGCACCAGGGAGCCCAAAAATCCACCACCAGGGGTACGTCGCTACGTTCGATGTGCCTATGGAAATTGGCGCCGGTCAGCTCGATCACATGGCCCGTGAACAGGGGTTGATGGCACTGCCCGCACCTCGGTGCCGCATCCAGGCGTGCCGCGGGAATACGGTTGACCGTCTCGCAGTGCGGACACACGATGTGCAGACTATCGGCCATAAAAAATCGATGGGGGCCGATAGTCTGATTTCAAGACCCCGTGGCCAGCCCTCGGTGGCGGCAACCCGCGAGCCATGGACGCTCGATCCGCCGCCGTCTGCCGCAGAGCCCGGGCAACAACCGGTGCTTCGGCTGTGAACCCCATATCATGTGATTGCACAACTCGCGTGTACAGTATGAAGCCTAGGTGCCACTGGCCGTGATTTTCCTGATGCGAGGTTAGGTGCGATGATGAGCTTGGAGGATCAACCACGTCAGGCCCTGCGCGCGCCGCGATGAGCGGGACCCTTTCACTTATCGAACTCGCAGGCCACGTAGGGCTCCTCCTCTGGGGCACGCACATGGTCGGCACCGGGGTGCAGCGCGGCTTCGGCACGGTGCTCAGACGCTGGCTCGGTCGCAACCTCGGTCACCGCTTCCGCGCGTTCCTGACCGGACTCGGCGTGACCGCGCTTCTCCAGAGCAGCACGGCGACGGGTCTGCTCGCGACCTCTTTCACGGCGACGGGGGTGATCGGGCTCGCCCCCGCACTCGCGGTCATGCTCGGCGCCAACGTTGGCACTGCGCTCCTTACGCAGGTGCTCTTCTTCAACGTGGCCCTGCTGGGGCCACCCCTGGTGCTCGTCGGCGTGCTCCTTTTCCGCTGGGCCGGAGGCAGCCGGGCGAAGAATGTCGGCCGCATCGGCATCGGCCTGGGGCTCATGCTGATGGCGCTCGCGGGCCTGGTGCACACGCTGGGTCCCCTCGAGAACACTCCGTTGCTGCGCTCGGTCATGGGCGCGCTGGCCGGCGACCCCATCCTCGCGACCCTGGTCGCGGCGGCACTCACCTGGGCATGCCACTCGAGCATCGCCATCGTGCTGCTCGTGGCGACGTTCGCCGCCACACACGTCGTCGAGCCGACCGGTGCTCTCGCGCTCGTGCTCGGTGCGAACCTCGGCGGGGCACTCCCCGCTCTCGTCGACGCTTCGACCTCCGTCGCCAGGCGCCTGCCTCTCGGAAACCTGCTGGTGCGCACCGTGGGCGTGGTACTCGCGCTGCCGTTCCTGCCCGCGATCACTCATGCACTCGAGCTCGCCGGGCCCGCTCCCGGGCGTCTGGTCGTCAACTTTCACCTGGCGTTCAATGTCGCCCTGGCAGTCGTGTTCCTCGGGTCAGTCAGGGGCCTCGCACAGCTCCTCACGCGGTGGCTGCCGGAGCCACCAGCGCCGGCCGATCCGGGCCGGCCCGTCTATCTCGACGTCGCGGCCCTTGATTCCGCCACCGTCGCCCTTGCCAACGCCGCCCGCGAAACTCTGCGCATGGCTGACATGGTCGACAGCATGCTCCGCGACGCGCTGGAGGTGCTTCGGCATAGTGATCGCACCCGCGCCGAGGCGGTCGCCGCGCAGAATCGTTGCGTCGATCAGCTGGGTGGCGCGATTCGCCGCTATCTCGCCGACGTCGGCGACGAGCAAACCCTCGACCACCAGCGCGAGGGTGCACGGGGACAGGACATTCTGTCGGCCGTGATCAACCTCGAGCATGTCGCCGACATCGTCGCAAACAGTCTGGTCGAGTTTGCAGTGCGGAGTGTCAAGCGCGGCCGTGCGCTCACGGTCGAAGAGCTCGAGACAGTCGCCGCCATGCACGGCGAGCTCCTCGAGAGCCTGCGGCTCGCCCTGGCCGTCTTCCTGCAGGCCGAGCCCCGTGACGCGAAGCGACTGGCCGCGCGTAAGGGGCAGTTCCGTGAGTTCGAAGCGTCCGCCACGGCACTGAGCGTGCGCCTCCTTCGCAGTGCCGCCGCGGCCAGCCGGCTCGCCGACTCCGACGCGGTCGAACCGCTGGTCGAGGAAAGCGGCCTCTTCCTGCGCACGGTGCGCGACCTCAGGCGCATTCACTCGCACCTCGCGAGCTTCGCCTACCCCATCCTGCATCGACCCCGCGCCCGCGGCCGGCGCGCCACCCGGGGGGGTGTTCTGGAGGCTGGCGCCGTCAATCCACCCGCCGCGTCGCGTCCAATTGAGCTGCCGAAGTCCACTGGTCTCGAGGAGGACGACCTGGGATGACCTACTAATGGACTCCCTCCTTATCGGTCAATCGCGCGCGCCTCCCGGGCCAGGCCAGCGTAGAGGACGGCGAGCAGTCCGGTAATAAAGATACCGTCAAAGGTTCCGGCGCCGCCGATCGAGGCGATCGGCGCACCCAGACCCTGGATTTTATTGAGATTCAACAAGTCGGCGCCGATCAGCGTGCCCAGACTGCCGCTGATGTAGGCGAGCGGCCCGGCGCGCCGCCCCGCCAGTACCACGGCCACAGCGGCGGTCGTCAGTGTGGGTGCCAGAATGGGTTCGGCGATCCCCAGGCCCGGGACGGGTCGAGCGAGGAGGTGGCAGACCGCCGCGACAATCGCTATCCCGAGGACGCTCGGCCCGAACAACTGATGTTTCACGATCAGGTAGAGCGACAGTGCGATGGGTATCAGCGCCCCTCCCACGTTGACGGCGAGCACGGTTGCAGCAAAGTCGTGGACCACCGGAATTACGTACGTGACGCCGAAGTAACTGATCTCGGCGGCGGTGGCGGTCTGCCGTTCAGGCAGATACGCGACCGGAATGTTGATGTAGCTCCCGAGCAGCGACAGGCTGAGGATTGCGAGCAGATTCTCTACGCCGATGCCCATGCTGATCGAGGCGTAGCGCAGCACCCGCAGGGCGGCCATGCCGACCACGAGACCGAGCAGGCCCATCAGCGCTAGCAGAAAGGGCAGCGTGACGGGAAAGTAGTGGAGCCCTGAAGCAAGCATGCCTGTCACCGTCATGACGCAATGTATGCACGGTCCGCTTCGCTACTGCGAGGAGTCGTACAGCGGTTTACCCTTGTCGACGATGTGCACCGTGAACAGCACGCTGAGCGGCGGGCGCTCAACGCAGGAGTTCTATCTCCAAAAAGACAAATTCAAACGCGTTGACATTGATGACATTGTGCTCGACCCCGGCGCATCGTGCGTATGGCTGGTGCATCAGCAGCTCGGCAGTGCTCGACGTGCCATCCGGTTGTTCCAGCAGCAGCTTGCCAGTCCTCAATGGAACGATGACATAGTCGTGGCCGTGCCGGTGCCAGCCGGTCTCAGCCTCGGGAGCAAAGCGATACTCCGTGACCCGAACGTGCGGCTCCTCGAGCCGGATTGTCGCGATCGCTTGTGCACGAGCGCCCATTGCAGTCCTCCGGTACGCGAACGATTTCTGAAGTCCACGGGCCTACCGCTCAGAGGACCAACAGGGTCATCAATATAGCGCCGGACGCACGGCAGATGTGGGACTATCAAGTCCGTGCTGTCAGTTGTCCCCTTAACCTTGGATCAGATCGTCGAGAACGGGCTCTGCATTGGTTGCGGGCTCTGTCGATCGATCGCCGGATCAGATCAGGTCGATCTGGTCATGACGCCGGAAGGGCGCGAGCGCCCAGTCGCACGTCAAGCGCTGAGTGCAACCACCTTGAAGCGCATCAACGCGGTTTGTCCGGGGACGAGGATCGGCGGCGCCGATCCAGCACAGCAGAGTGACACGGCTGTGCGCGACCCCGTCTGGGGTTCGGCTGAGAGGCTGAGCATCGGCTATGCAGGCGATCCGGTGGTGCGGTTCCGCGGTTCCACCGGCGGTGTTCTGACAGCGCTCGGGCAGTTCCTCCTGACTTCCGGTCGTGTCAAATTTATCCTGCACGTCGCCGCGTCCAAGTCCGCGCCCATGCGTAGTGAGCGGCGCCTGAGTTTCGACGCAGCTTCGGTGCTGAGCCGTGCAGGGTCGCGCTACGGTCCGGCAGCACCGCTGGTGGACTTCTCACAGATTCTCGATCGCGCAGAACCCTTCGCTCTGATCGCCAAGCCGTGCGACATCACGGCGGTGCGCAATCTAGGACGAGTTGATCCACGTGTCGATCGCTACCTGCGCTATGCGCTGACTCTGGTGTGCGGAGGCGCGTCCGATCTGAGGAAATCCGAGGAGGTACTGGAACGCTTCAATATCCGCGAGAGCGAGCTTGCAGTGTTCCGTTATCGCGGTCATGGCAATCCCGGCCCAACGCGGGTCGAGACCAAGGACGGTCGCGTCTTTGAGCTCACCTACCGGCAACTCTGGGAAGATGAATCCAAATGGATGATCCAGCCGCGCTGCCGGATCTGTCCAGACGCGATAGGCCTGGGTGCTGATATCGCCGCGGCGGACGTCTGGCCGGGTGGCAGTCCCACAGATGAGGATGACGGTTTCAACGGGATTATCGTGCGCACGAAGCGCGGTCTCGAACTGTATGACGCCGCGGTGGCAGCGGGCGCGTTAACGATCGAGCGCGCCCTCACCTTCGGCGACTTTGACCGCTTCCAGCCGCATCAGGTGCGCAAGCGCCGTGCGGTGTGGGCGCGGCTCAAAGGCAGGGAGGTTGCGTGGAAACCTGTGCCGCTCGTGACTGACCTGGGCATGGACGAGTGTGCGCGACAGAATTCCCCGCGAGAGAATCTTGCGGAGTGCCGCGGTGCGCGCGATCGGGCCAAGCGTGGTGGCTCGGGTGAGCCCCGTCCCGTGCAGCGCAGCGACGGTTAAGCCAAGCCTCTATGTGGCCCTCGCGCGCTCCAGGTGAAGCTCTGCAAGCAACTGCGCGCGCTCTTCTTCCCATCGGCGGCACGTCGTGGCATGTATCGGATTGTCACGCGCGTCACTGATCCACTCCTCCAGCTCCACCACGCGCCTGAGCTTCTCACAACGGCTGATGGCGCTGTCCACGAGAAGTGAGCTGCCTCCTGCATCACCCTCCATGCTGTCTGGAACGTCAGTACCGGCAAACAGGCGTACCACTTGATCGTTCATCGGCTCTCTCCAAGGATCGGCAGCCACTTGCTGGCAACGATCCACCCCAAAGGGTTTAGCATTAGGCGACCGCCTGCGATAGTTACGCGGCGAGCACGGTCCAGTACGTGAGCGCCCTCACATAACAGGTGACCGCTGCGCCGCTTTCTCGTGTAGGACGAGTCCCACACTGCTTAGGCTCGGCGCCAGGGGAAAACCTCTTATGACCTACGAGCTCTATTACTGGCCTGGCATCCAGGGACGCGGTGAATTCATACGCCTCGCGCTGGAAGAAGCCGGCGCCCGCTACGTCGATGTGGCCGTCCTGCCAAAGGCGCAAGGCGGCGGCGTGCCCGCAATTCTGCGAGTACTCGAAAGCAGAAACGTCCCGCGCCCGCCATTTGCCCCTCCGATCCTCAAGGCCGGCTCGAAGTTCATCGCGCAGACGCCGAATATCCTGCTGTTCCTGGGCGCGCGACTGCGTCTCGCGCCGACGAATGAACCAGGCAGGCTGTGGACCCATCAGTTGCAGCTCACCATCCTCGATTTCTACTCGGAGATCTTCCACACCCATCACCCGCTCGGCGATGGCTATGCCTACGAAGAACAGAAGTCGGCAGCAAAGCGGCGCACGAAGGATTTTTTGGCAGTGCGCCTGCCGAAATTTCTCGGCTACTTCGAGCGCGTCCTCGAACTTAACCGTGCGCGCGGGCCGTGGATGGTCGGAGCACGCCTCAGCTACGTGGACTTGTCGATGGCGCAGGTGATTGCGGGTCTGCGATATGCCTTCCCTTCAGCCAGCCAGCGGGCATTTCGCAATTGCCCGCGGCTGCGCGCGCTGCACGACGTTGTCTTTGATCGGCCGCGAATTGCGCACTACGCCGCCTCGGGCCGTCGGCTGGCCCTCAACAACGAGGATCTGTTCCGTCACTACCCTGAGCTGGATCGGTGACCTGATTTCTCGCGCGACCGTAGTCGCGGTCCTGTTGCAATCGAAATGTGACCCCCCACGGAAGAAATACGCCCTCTGCGGGCCGTGCGTAACGTCAATCGAGTCGCCCTTTGACGATTTGGAGACGCCTGTGACAAACCTACTCACTCGGCCGGGCTGGCGGCCAGCGCTCGTCATGGTCAGCAGTGGATTCGTGGGCTTACTGCCGGCCCCGCAGGGGCGGGCCGATGAGCCCGATTTTCACCACGCCCCCCGCTCGGCCGCGAGCCTCGAGAACCCGTACCGCGGTGAGGCGCCGGCGGCACAGGCCGGCGGCCAGCTCTACGCGCTCTACTGCGCCGCGTGTCATGGGCGCAGCGCGGAAGGCAACGGCAATATTCCGGCGCTCGCGCACGGACGGGTGCAGAACGTGGCGGACGGCGAGGTTTTTTGGTTCATCACCAAGGGATCCAACAGCGGCGCGATGCCGTCATGGGCTTCGCTACCGGAACCGCAGCGTTGGCAACTCGTTACCTACCTGAAGACGCTGGTGAGTGCACCCATCGTTGCCCCGGCACCCGTTGCCGCAGTCACGGCACCGCTTACTGCGGCGCCTCCACCGGCACCTTTCACTGATTTCCGGTTCGAGGAGCCAGGTGCGGTGCACATGATCACGGTCAGCGATCTGCCGGAGCCGTTTGCGACCAACTCCGCCGGAAACGTACCGACCATGGTCGCCCGGCCGGCCGACGCGTGGCCAAAAGCTCCCAAGGGCTTCAAGGTCCAGCTCTACGCGGACGGTCTCGCGACACCGCGCGTCATACGTGTGGCTCCGAACGGTGATGTCTTCGTCGCGGAAAGCGGCGGCGGGCAGATCCGCGCTTTCCGCGGACTGACCTCGGACGGTAAGCCCGAGCACTCCGAGGTGTTCGCGGCAAATCTCAACCAGCCGTACGGCATCGCCTTTTATCCCGCCGGCCCGGATCCAAAGTGGATCTACGTGGGGGATACCGACTCGGTCACGCGCTTTCCGTACCGCAACGGTGACCTTAAGGCGACCGGTGTCGCTGCACACGTCGTCGACCTTCCGCAGGGCGGACACTGGACGCGGGACGTCGTCTTTTCTGCCAACGGCAAGACCTTGTTCGTTGCGGTAGGCTCAAATTCGAACGTCGACGACCCTGACACGACTGCGGCGGAAAGACATCGCGCCGATATCCTGGCCTTCGACCCCGATGGCTCGCGCAGGCGCATTTACGCGTCCGGAATCCGAAACCCATCGGGCCTGGCCGTTGATCCGCGCACCGGTCGATTGTGGTGCACCGTCAATGAACGCGACGGCCTGGGCGACAACCTCGTGCCCGATTACATCACCTCGGTCCGCGCGGGCGGCTTTTACGGCTGGCCGTGGTGGTACATGGGCCCGCACCAGGACCCCCGTCACGTTGGCAAGCACCCCGAACTGCGAAAACGTGTTATCGCGCCCGACGTGTTGCTGCAGCCGCACAACGCCTCCTTGCAGATTGCCTTCTACCAGGGCCAGCAGTTCCCCGATGAATACCACGGGGACATCTTCGCCTCCGAGCACGGCTCATGGAACAAATCCGTTCGCACCGGCTACGAGGTCATCCGGGTGCCGCTGCACCACAGCGGCAAGGCGAGCGGAGAATACCAGGACTTCCTGACCGGATTCGTGCTGGCGAACGGTCAGGTATGGGGCCGTCCCGTAGGCGTCACCACCGCGCTCGATGGCTCATTGCTCGTGACGGATGACGGGTCGAACTCGATCTGGCGGATCAGCTACGTCGGCGAATAGCCGCGCATCGAGGCGTTTCGAGAGCAAACCGATATCAGGGGGATAGCGTGGTCGAGATCTCGGTCGTCACCTCGGTCATGAGCTTATGGATCGGGCATTTCTGCGCCACACGCAGAAGTTCCTCCCGTTGCGCGGCGCTCAGGTCACCTGTCAGCGACAGCGCCGCACTCAGGCGATAGATGCCTGCGCGTTCCTGGCTCGCATCGCGCTCCACGGAAACCTCGATAGCCTGCACCGGAATATCCTTGTGTTGCGCGTACCAAAGCACAGTCAGTGCCTTGCAGGCACCCAGCGCGGCATCGTAGAGGTCATGGGGACTGGGCGCCGACGCCTCCCCGCCCTGCTCGACACTGAGGTCGGCGGCAAGACTATTTCGTCCGATGTGAATCTCATGCCGCATCGGCGCGTGCTGATCTCGAACGATTCGAATCGTCACGGTTTTGTCTCCCTCAACTGTGTTCGGGGATCAGCACGGTGTAGAGGAACCGAGGTGCGCTCCTCAAGGTCACTTTTGCCGGCCGACAGGGAATGTCCGCCAGACTGAACCGTACCGTCGTCCTATATGGGCGCAGGGCCTCGTCTTGCCATTGACCGTCCAGCACCTCGGCGGCCACCTCGTGCAGCTTGCTGCCGTTCACGTCCTGGCACTGCCCCCACTGCAAGGTAAACGTGTGCTTCGAATTCGTGCCAGCATACCTCATCGAGACCACGAGTTGGTCCGTGCGAGCGTCGTAGTAGGCCTTCGAGAAACTGTCAGCGTGCGAGCCGAGAGGCAGCAACAGTGCTGCGAGCCCGCTCCCCATAGCTGTCGCTGTCCATCGCGCACAACGATCGCCGCGCCCGCCCGGTGCCAACCCTGCACGTGCATGCGTGCTCACGGCCCGCTCCCGCCACTCGCCGCCCGATCCTGCGCGCGCTTCTCGCCGATGGCGCGACCGCCTCTGGTGCCGCCGGCGCCTGCCGTTTGCGCATCGCCGGCATCCTGTGCTGCGAGGCCGCCGATGGCGGCCCAATCGAGGCTGTCGCCGCCTTGCGCGAGGAGCCGCAGAAAGCGGTCGTGCAGCAGGCTGCCGAGCGGCATGGGCACGCGCAGACTCTCGGCCGCCTCGAGCGCGAGCCGGATGTCCTTGAATCCGAGCGGCGCGGCGAAAGCGGCCGGTTGAAACCTGCCTTCGGCGAGCAGGCCACCGTAGGTCTTGTAAGCGGGCGCCGGGAAGATTGTGGAAGTGAGCAGATCAACGTAGGCCCGCCGATCGATACCCGCCTTGCCGACGAGCGCGATGGCCTCGCCCAATGCCTCGATGGCGGCGGCGAGCAGGAAGTTTCCGCTGAGTTTGACCAGATTTGCCGCCGCGGGCTCACTGCTGATGGGAACGGTCTTCTGTCCCAACGCGTCGAAGAGCGGCGTGCACGTTTCGACCGCAGCGGCCTCGCCCCCGGCGACGATGAACAGCTTGGCTGCCGCCGCCGCGTCCGGACGGCCGAAGACCGGCGCCGCGACGAAGCGCTGCCCGGCGTGCGCATGCGCCTCGGAGAGGCGTTTCGAGAGCGCGACACTGATCGTGCTCATCGAAAGATGGATGGCGCCCTTGGCGAGGGTTTCGACAATGCCGTGCCTTGCCAACGCCACATCAGCGACCGCGTTATCGTCCGCAAGCATCGTGATAATCACCTCTCCATGACAGGCATCGGCAACGGCGCCTGCCTCGTGTGCACCCAGTTCGAGGAGCGCGCGAAGCTTCTCGGGGCTGCGGTTGAACACGGTGACATCCTGTCCGGCCTTCACGAGGTTCGCCGCCATGGCCGAGCCCATGTGGCCCAGCCCGATGAATCCAGTCTTCATGTCTTCGACTCCTTGGTCCTGAGCCGTCAGGCTCGTTGCAGGGGTGCCATGAACTCGGGCCCGACGGGATCGGTGATCGCCTCACTCAGGATGCGATCGATTCTCGCCCGCGTTGCCGCTCCGAGCGACCAGCCCGCCACACCGTGCGCGGCCTGCAACTGGTCGGGGTGGCGGGCGCCCCAGAGCGCCACGCTGATGCCCTGGTCGAGCATCCAGCGTACGGCCAGCTGGATCACGCGCCGCTGGTAGAAATCCTGGGCAAGTTGATCGAGCTGCCCAACCGCCGTCAAGTACTGCGCGTAACGGGGCGGCTGGAACTTCGGATCGAGCCGCCGCAGATCATCGCCCTCGAAGGTGGTGTCCGCTCGCATCCGGCCGCTCAGCAGCCCGCGACACAGCGCGCCGTAGCCGAGCGTCGCGATGTTGCTCGCGCGGCAGTAGGGGAGAATCTCCCCTTCGATCGCTCGCTCGAAGAGGTTGTAGGGTGGCTGCAGCACGTGCAGCGGCGCAACCTTGCGGAAGCGCTCCATCTGCTCCACCGAGAAATTGCTGACGCCGATGGCGCGAATCTTCCCCTGATCGTGGAGCGTGCGCATCGCCTCGGCGGTTTCCTCGATGGGCACGAGCGGGTCCGGCCAGTGGACCTGATAGATGTCGATGTAGTCGGTACGCAGCCGGCGCAGCGACTCGTCGATCTCCCGCATGATCCGACCCCGGGTGGCGTTTCGGTAGACCTTGCCGGCGCGCCATTCCAGGCCCACCTTGGTGGCAATGACTGCCCGTGCGCGCAGACCGGCGGCCGCGACCGCCTGGCCCACGATCTCTTCGGACACCCCAAACCCGTATACCGGCGCCGTATCGATCAGGTTGATCCCCTGGTCCAGGGCGGCGCGGATGGTGGCGACGGCCTCACGCTTGTCGGTTCCACCCCACATCCAGCCGCCCATCGCCCAGGTTCCGAGCGCCACGCGCGACACCCGTAGCTGAGTGCCGGGAATGTCAAAGGACTCGGTCTGCACTTCGTGCATCGCAGACTGGACTGACTGTCGCATGAGTTGCATGCTCCTCTTTGGTCAGAAAGTGGCTTCAGGCGGTCGGGAAAGTCGCATCGATGGTCTTGCCGTCCGGCATCTGACACTGGCCGCTGCCGCCGCCGGCCATCCCTTCCGAAGGATGTGTGAGTTGAAATTTGCAGCGCATGTGGGCACCGCCCGCACTACCAAGATTGGCCACGACTCGGCCGGAGTAGTGCGTCACGAAGCTCGGTCCGGCATCCCAGTAGTCAAAGCCGCCCAAACCCCAGCCCGGGCGCCAGCCGGTCCACAGAGGCCCGAGGTTATCGATCTGCGTATCCTTGGTGATCTCGAAGAACTGCCCGCTGTATGTCTGGCCGCCGGTGAGCGTTGCGCTCATCGTTCCGGAGACCGCATCTGAGCTCTTCCAGTTGAAGGTGACCGGATCGGCGCCCGAGGCGGTCGAGCCGAACCCGGTACCCATGGTGGTGCAGCCTGCCGCGAGCGCCAGCAGCAGCGACAGCCCGGGTAGCATCGTCCGATGTGTCATGTCGTTTCTCCTGATTGTGTCCGGCGAGCACCTTTGCCGCCGGTGAAAACTGAGCGTGATCGGCGCACGATGCGCGCTGATTTCGCCGCGCGCGCTGAGCGTTTCAGATGTAGCACGCCCGGGAGTGCGCCCGCGACTTACGCACAACAGAGTCGTGACCTTCACGAGGGCGCATTGGCTTAGTGGCAAGCGACCGGGCCGCTCGGCACTGCTGCGAAGACGGCGCAGTTTGCTGTGATGTCGTCTGCCGAGCTTTCGTCGCCATCGAGCTGGATGGGAAGAAACACTCTCCATGCCTGCGCCGGGTGGCGGGCCGCCCAGTAGAGTGAGGCGACTGCGCCAAGCGACGGGTGGGTGTCCGGCTCCTCTTCCAGCTGCGAGGGTGCGGCCACGACGGTGACAGGCTCCGCCTCGGCAGAGTCTGCGGATGTGACAACCTGCTGTACGCTCTGAAGGTGAAGGCTCCGCAAGTCGGGTGCCCGAAGATCCAGATCTGCGGCATACCCCACGGTGAGCTGCAGGGACCAGACGGCTATCCGAAGCAGTGTCGCCATGGACTTGTTCACGAGGGCTCCTGGTCGAGGTGGATGGACAGGATCCGTCCGTCCCTGCGCATCGCTTCGACCACGTTCTGACAGCGGTACTCAGGACCGGGCCCCATGAGCTCGAGCACAATGACGGATCCGGGACGCCAGCCCCGCAGGTTCAATCGATAGCTGGCCTGATTGCTCAGGAGCGAGCTCAGGAACCCCGGATCGAGCGGGTCCGGAATATCCGGCGTCAGCTCGACACTCAACCGCATGTTGCACACCGCCGGTGCTGCCGCAGCGCTGTTGTTGACAAGCAGCGCGGCCAGCAGCGCGGCGCTCAAGATACCGCCGTTGCGCCTGGCGTCTTTTACCACCGGATTCATGAGGACCCCGAACCTGGCTGGACGCGCGGTCTCACCAGTCGCCATGGCTCAACGCCAGGCGCATGCCTGCGGCTGTCAACCTGCTCACCGACTGCAACATTGGCTTGCTTCGTCGGGGCTTGAGCCACCTGGCTCCTGAAGACCAGAACTTCGCACAGGGTGATCAGCAGCGCTGCAATGAGAGTGAGCCATCGGTAACTTTTCACGAGTGCCTCCGGGGATGTCGTCTCTGTTATTGCTGCATGAACTGTATCGATGCCCCGTAGTGCGCGTATTGCGTCCGCCGGTCACCGCATTTCAAAAGAAATGTTCCTTGCTTGCAGCCTGAGTGGACCCGAGATCGCCGCTTATGCGCCGGGACTCTGCGCCGCTGTCCAGCCCCCGCCGAGGGCGCGGATGAGCTGCACGCTGGCGCGCAGCTCGCGGGTATCGAGATCGACTGCTGTGAGCTCGGTTTGCAGCGAGACGGTTTGCGAGGTGACCACGTCGAGATAGCTGGTAGCGCCCTCGCGGTATTGAATGAGCGACAGATCCAGCGAACGCTGGGCCGCCGTCATGGCCGAGTGCTCCTCGCTCGCTGCGATGCCATAGTGGTGGGTCAGCGCGAGGCTGTCCTCCACCTGCTGAAACGCCGTGAGCACCACCCCGCGGTACAGGCTTCCGGATTCGTCGAGTGCCGCCTGGGCCTGGGCGACCTGCGCCTTGCGTTTACCGGCGTCGAACAGAGTGAACAGCAGCGATGGTCCGACCGACCAGAATGCGTTCGGCGCCGAGAGCCAGTTTCCAGCCTGCGTGGATTGATTCCCCAGCGCCGCGCTGAGCGTGACCGCCGGAAAGAACGCGGCGCGCGCGACCCCGACACTTGCGTTGGCCGCGGCGACGCGCCGCTGCGCCGCGGCGATATCGGGCCGTCGCTGCACCAGCGTTGCTGGCACGCCCACCGGCACGTCCGGCAGCGCGAGCGGCGTGAGCCGGGGCGCGATCGAGAATTCGGAAGCGGACTCGCCGATCAGGGCGGCGATCGCGTGTTCGGAGACCGCGCGCAGGGCAAGTGTTTGCTCGGCCAGTGAGCGGGAGGTGTCGAGCTGAGTCTGGGCGCGCGCGACATCGAGACCCGCGGCAATTCCACCGGCGTGGCGCGCCTGTGTCAGGGCCAGCGCCTTTTCGTACGCGCTCACCGTCTCATTCAGCAAGGCGATCTGTTGATCCAATCCGCGCAGCACGATGTAGTCGTCAGCGAGCTGCGCTTGCAGGCTCAAGCGGGCAGACTCCAGGTCCGCTCCATACGCCTGCGCCTGGGCTCCGGCGGCTGCCACCTCGTTGCGGATGCGTCCCCACAGATCCAGCTCGTAATCCGCCTGCACACCGGCGGTGAAAGAGTTGTAGTTGTTGGCCGAATTGGCCGGACGCAGCGGTCTCATATTCGACAGCCCATCGCGCTGCGCGTTGGCGCCGAGTACCAGCGACGGAAACAGACCGGAGCGCATCTGATCGCTGAACGCTGCGGCCTGATAGTAACGCGCCAGGGCCGCGGCGAGATCGGGACTGTGCGCGATCAGGCGCGCCTGCAGCGCGTTCAGATCCGCGTCCCCATACAGCTTCCACCAGTCACCGCGTGGCAACCCGTCGGCCGGTTGCGCCGGCGTCCAGGGCCCCGTCTCTTTATATACGACGGCGGTGGGGACGTCGGGCACCGTCAGCCGCGGCGCCATGCTGCAGCCGCCGAGGGTTGCGGCTGCGGCCAGTACGGCTCCCGCCACAATGCTATTTGGTTTCATTGGTCTTTGCCCCTGCAGGCGCCTTGAGTGAGGCCGCCGCGAGCATGCCGGCACCCGTTGAGCCGGGGGCGATTCGCACCGGGTCGCCCTCACCGATGCCGTCCGGCGGGCTGTCGATGATGCGATCGTTGGCCGCCACACCCGAGGAGACCTCGATGACATCACCCAGATCGCGAGCGATCGTGACCGGCTTCACGGCGACGCGGTTGTCTGAGCCGATCGTCGCCACGCGCGCGCCGCGGCTGTCGAAAATCAGAGCGCTGGCCGGGATGCTCAGGCTGGCAGAAGTCGATCGCAGATCAAACCGCACGTTGGCGAACGCCCCCGGAACCAGCTCGCCGGTCTCGTTGTCCACCGCGAGCTGTACGAGCGTGGAGCCTGAGGCGGGGTCCACTGACTGGGCGGAAGCTTCCACCGTGCCGGCAAAGTTCCGGCCCGGACGCTCCGGGACTGTCATCTGCGCCGGTGTGCCAGGGGTGATCTGAGCCGCATAGTTCTGCGGGACACTCACGTACAGGCGCAGCTTGTGGGTATCGGAAACGACAAACAGCTCGAGCCCTTTGCCGCTGCCCGCGTTGATGAGTGCGCCGACATCCGTCGTCCGTTGAGTGACGGTGCCGCTGAAGGGCGCGGTGATCCTCTTGAATCCCTCCATGACTTCCAGGCGCTCGACGTTCGCCTGAGTTGCCTTGACAATGGCGGCCTTGGCCGCGAAGTCACCGTTCTTCATGTCGACGTCCTGAAGAGAGACCGCATCGGTCTTGACCAGCTGCTGCCAGCGCTTGGCGGTGGTGTTCGCGAGCGCCTCGTTGGCCCGCGCGGTCAGCAGATCGGCCCGGGCCTGGGCCAATTGTTGATCGACGTCCGGCGCTTCGATTTCGGCGAGCAGCTGTCCCGCCTGGACCGAAGCGCCGATATCGACCTTCCAACTCTTCAGGTAACCGTTGACGCGCGCATAGATCGGCGCACGCGAGTACGCCTCGAGTCGCCCGGGTAGCGCCAGGACGGCCGAGCTGTTGCCGGGCTGCGGCTGCGTGACCGTCACGACGGGCGGCGCCTGCGCCGCGGTCCACTGGCGCAGGTGGTTGCTGTTCGCTGCCCGTGCAGCGATGCCCCCGCCCACGACGACAACGGCGCCGGCGACGGCCAGCAGGGCGGCGATACGCAGTCCGCGGCGAGAAACCGGGTGAACGACAGGTTCAGGCGACATGAGGTGCTCCGATGACAGGGGACGGCGCGACATCGCGACCGTACTTACGGTGTACCAGACTGAAGACAACGGGAACGAAGAGCAGCGTGGCCACGGTTGCGAACGCCAGGCCGCCGATGACCGCGCGCCCGAGCGGCGCGTTCTGCTCGCCGCCCTCCCCCAGGCCCAGCGCCATCGGCGCCATACCGATGATCATGGCGAGCGCGGTCATCAATACCGGACGAAAACGCACCAAGCCAGCCTCAAGCGCAGCGGCGAGCGGGTCGCCGAGCTCTGCGAGGCGCTCGCGCGCGAAGCTGATGACGAGCACGCTGTTGGCGGTCGCAACGCCCATGCACATGATTGCGCCCGTGAGCGCCGGCACCGACAGCGTGGTACCGGTGGCAAACAACAGCCACACGATGCCCGCGAGCGCCGCCGGCAGCGCACAGACGATGACGAATGGATCGCTCCAGGATTGAAAATTGACCACGATCAGCAGATAGATCAGCACGATGGCGCCGAGCAGGCCGAACAGAAGTCCGGCGAACGCGCTGTTCATCGTCTGCACCTGGCCGAGCAGGGCGACCGTGCTTCCCTTGGGCGCGTCGTGCGCCGTGTCCTTGAGGATCCGGTCGATGTCCGCCGCAACGGCCCCCAGGTCGCGACCCTGCGTGGTCGCGTAGACCTGAACCATCGGCTGGATGTTGTACTGTGAGACGACCGCGTTCGAGACGTTGCGGCTGATACTCGCCACACCTCCCAGGACTTGCGGCACCGCCGTCGTGGTTGCGGTGACCGGCAGGTTCTGCAGATCACTGAGCGTAGCCACCCGGTACTGCGGCGTCTGCATCACAATCGGGTACTGCACGCCGTTCTTCGGGTCGAGCCAGAAGGTGGGTGCCACCTGGCTGCTGCCCGCTAGCATGACCAGCAGGCTGTTGGTGACGTCGCGCTCGGTCAGGCTGAGGTACTGCGCCTGAGCCCGATCCACGTTGACGTTGAAGCCGGGATTGCTGGGCGACTCCTGGATGCGTGCATCGGCGACTCCCGCTACCCGGCGAATGCGCCCCAGGAGTTCGGCCGCGTACTTGAAATTCGCCGCCAGATCCGGTCCGCGCACCTGCAGATCGATCGGGGCGGGCGAGCCGAAATTCAGGATCTGACTGACGATATCGGCGGGCAGGAACGCGAAGGTGGCCCCGGGAAAGCGCAGCGGGAGCTGCTCGCGCAGCGTCTTCACGTACTCGGCGGTCGGTCGGTGAACCGGCTGCAGCGCGATCTGGATGTCCCCGTCCTGCGTACCGATCGTGCCGGTGTTGTTATAGGAGAGGTTGATCCCGCTCACCGGCATACCGATGTTGTCGACCAGCGTGCCGAGCTCGGCAGGCGGAATGACCTGGCGGATCGCCTTCTCGATCCCGGCAAACACAGTGGCACTGTCCTCGACGCGTGTGCCGACCTGGAGGCGCACGTGCATCAGGATCTGACCCGAATCGACCGTCGGGAAAAAGTTGCGACCCAGCATCGGCACCAGCAGGAACGAGGCCACAACAACGCTGACAAAGCCCACAACGAACAGGCCGCGGTGACTGAGCGCGAGTTGCAGCATCCCATGATACTGCCCGCGGACGTGCTCAAATTGCCGCTCGAAGCCATGCTGCAAGCGCACCAGCGGGTTGCTAGAAGCGCGCGCGGTGACTTCGGCGCCCGAGTTGGCGCGCACGGCGTGTCGCCGCAGCAAGTACTTCGCCATCGTCGGCACCAGCGTGCGCGACAGGACGAAGGAGCTGATCATTGCGAAGATGACGGCCTCTGCCATCGGTATGAACAGAAAGCGCGCGATGCCCTGGAGGAAGAACATGGGCACGAACGCGATGCAGATGCACAGCAACGACACGAACGCCGGGGTAACGATCTGCCTGGCGCCATCGAGGATCGCCGGCTCGACCTCCTTGCCCTGCTCCAGGTGCCAGTTGATGTTCTCGATCGTCACGGTTGCATCGTCGACGAGGATCCCGACTGCGAGGGCGAGCCCGCCGAGGGTCATGATGTTGAGCGTTTCCCCAAGGACGGACAGCGCGGTAATCGAACCTAGGATCGCCAGCGGGATCGAGGTGGCGATGATCAGCGTCGAGCGCCAGCTGCCGAGGAACAGCAGGATCATCAGACTGGTGAGCGCCGCGGCTATCACGCCTTCGCGCACCACGCTGCTGATCGCCCCGGTCACGAACACCGACTGGTCACCGATGGGAGCGACCACCAGCGCCGCCGGCAAAATCGCCTTGAGCTGCGCCATCTTTGCCTTGATGCCCTGAATGATCGCGAGCGTCGACGTGGAGCCGCTCTTCTCCACGGTCAGCAGAACCGAGCGTCCGCCATCGACGTGCACGATATTGGTCTGGGGTGGATAGCCGTCGCGTACCTGCGCGACGTCGCGCAAGTAGATCGTCGCGCCGTTCACGGCTTTGATCGGCAGGTCGGCGAGCCCGCTGATGTCGGCAGGGGAGTTGTTGAGCTGTATCGTGTATTCGAACTTACCGATCTTCTGCGTGCCGGCCGGCAGGATCAGGTTCTGTGTCGCCAGCGCCAGCGCCACATCCTGACCAGAGAGGCCCCGCGCCTGCAGCGCGGCGGGGTCCAGGTCGATCTGCACTTCGCGCGTCTTGCCACCGAATGGCAGCGGGAGCGATGCGCCCGGCACCGTGATGAGCTGAGTGCGGATCATGTTCGTGCCGAGATCCGAGAGGGTCTGCTCGGACATCCCTTTCCCGGAAAGGGCGAGCTGGATGATGGGAACCGTGGAGGCGCTGTAGTTGAGCACCAGCGGCGGCGTGATGCCCGCGGGCATCAGCTTGAGCTGAGTCTGCGAGACCGAGGTGACCTGCGCGTTAGCCGTGCGGATGTCCGCGGTCGGCTGGAAGAATATCTTGACCACACCAAAGCCCGCATACGAAACGCCTTCGATGTGCTCGATGTCGTTCACCGTCGTGGTGAGCGCGCGCTCGAACGGCGTCATGATGCGGCCGTTCATCTGGTCCGGGGGCAAGCCAGTGTATTGCCACACGACACTGATGACCGGAATCTGGATGTCCGGAAAGATGTCGGTCGGCGTGCGCAGCGCCGCGAGCGTGCCGAAGATGAGAATCAGCAGCGCGAGTACCACGAACGTATAGGGACGCCGCAGGGCAATTCGGACCAGGGCCAGCATGCTGTCTGTTCTCCCTCAAGCGTGCCGTCAGGCAGTTAAAGGCGGGATGCGCCTCGTTGATCGCTTAGTGACAGCTTGCGTGGCAAGTCTTGCGCAAGAATTTCCTCGAGCCGCACTGACATTTCAATTGCAACGGCGGCATGTTTGGGCAGCCGGTAGCCCGCTGGCGGCGTGTCGGGCGAGGGTTACAGCTTGTGGCGGCGCCCGGCGGGCTGGTCAGCCGCAATGCCCGTGGCAAAGCCGCGGAACGGTTAGTACAGGACTTCTACCGCACAGTTGAACGTATAGCCCACCCCGCGTTCCGTGACGATGAACCGGGGCTGTGACGGATCGGCTTCAATCTTGCGGCGCAGGCGGGCCACCTGAACGTCGACCGAGCGGTCATAGACCTCGTTGTCGTACACCCGACTCGCCTCGAGGAGCTGGTCGCGCGTGAGGATCCGCTGCGGGGCGCCGAGCAGCGCGGCGAGCAGGTTGAACTCGCCGTTCGTCAAGTCGATGGGTCCCCCGTCGGGCTGCTTGAGACGCCGCGTTCGCAGGTTGAGCTCGAACTGGGCGAACCGGTAGGCACGCACCTGTCGCTCGCGCGCTTGCGTTAGCGCCGCGCCTTTTGTGCGTCGCAGCACCGTTCGTATGCGCGCCAGGAGCTCGCGGGGACTGAAAGGCTTGGTCAGGTAGTCGTCCGCCCCCAGCTCGAGTCCCATGACGCGATCGGCTTCATCACGCACGCCGGTGAGCATGACTATCGGGATCGCTGAACTGTCGCGCAGCGTCCGTACGATCGCCATGCCGTCCTCGCCGGCCAGGCGCAAGTCGAGGATGACGAGATCGATCGCTTCATCCGCGAGAATCTGCGACATCTGCTTGCCGCTCGCCACGACGCTGACGCGCAGCCCGTTCTCCTGGAGGTACTCCTCTAACAGCGCACGGATCTGCGGGTCATCGTCCACCACCAGGATGTGCGGCTGAATTGTGTCCGGCATACCCGCAACCTCCTTTGCCGAGGCTGGCAATCTAGCAAGGCACGGACCCGATTGGCACCAGTATCGAAGGACGACCCGCTACGTTCCAGTCGACCCCTTTTCAGTGAGCCGCTCCCAGCACTCGCGCCAGCGACTCGGCAAGGTCGCGGCCCTGAAGCGGCTTGCGCAGCACCTCTTGTGCGCCGACGGCAGCCGCTTTCTGAGTGAGCTGCGCACCGCCGTGACCGCTCATCAGGATGATCGGCAAGCTGGGCTGGATCCGCCTGATTTCGTGCGCCAGCTCGGTGCCGACCAGGTCCGGCATCGCCTCATCGGTGAGTACCAGATCGAAGCGCCGCGGCTCGGCCTGAAACGCCTGTAGCGCCGCGGTGCTCGATTCGAAGCCCACGGGCTGGTAGCCGAGCCCGGCAAGCATCTCCTTGGCGAGCGCAACCAGGGGGCGCTCGTCGTCGACAATCATCACCGTTTCGCCGTGTCCGCGTGGCAGCTCGCCTACCGCCTCGACCACAGGTCTTCCGGCTTCTCCCGCCACCGGCAGCCAGATCTCGAACTTCGTTCCTTCCCCCGGCCTCGTGGCCACGTCGATAGCGCCTCCAAGCTCGGCGACGATGCCGTGCACGAGCGACAGGCCGAGGCCGGTGCCTTCGCCGACACCCTTGGTGGTAAAGAACGGATCGAACATCCGCTCCAACACCGCAGGCGCAATGCCGGTGCCGGTGTCGCTGACGACGAGCCGCACATACGCACCGGGGGAGAGAGTCCCCCGCGAAAGCGGGCGTTGCTCGGCCAGCTCGACGCGCCCGAGAGCCACGCTGAGTACACCACCGCGCTCCATGGCATGGAGCGCATTGGTACACAGATTCATCGCCACCTGATGCAGATGCGTCGCATCGCCGATCACTGCGGCGTCACCGGCTGCGAGTGTTTTCTCGAGGCGAATCCCCGAGGGGAGCGAGGCTGCGAGCAACTCGAGCGTTTCCTCGATCACCGACTGAACGTTCACCGGCACGCGCTCACCGAGCCCACTGCGGCTGAAGCCGAGAATGCGGTCAACGAGCGCCTTGGCGCGCCCCGCAGCATGCATGACATTGTCGAGGTAGCGCCGCAAGGCGCTGCCGGGAGCAGAATGCTGGTACGCAAGCTCCCCGTACCCCAGGATCGCTCCGAGGATGTTGTTGAAGTCATGGGCGATGCCACCGGCCAGTGTCCCCATCGCCTCCATCTTCTGCGACTGCCGCAGTTGCGCCTCCAGGCGTTCCCTATCGATTTGCGCCTGTTTTTCCGCGGTGATGTCGATTGACGAGCCGACGAACCGATACGGCTTGCCCGTCGCGTCGCGCAGACAACGGCCACGTGCCAGCACCCAACACCACGCGCCGTCCGGTTGACGGACGCGGTATTCGGACTCGTACTGTGCGGTACGTCCCGCGAAGTGATCGGCTACCGCGGCCTCGAAGCGCGGGATGTCATCGGGATGAATCACGATTTTCGCCCGCCACTCGCTGCGAGTGGTGATGACACTGTCGGCGCTCTGCCCCGTCAGCGTCTTCATCTTTGGCGAAAGGAACAGGTGATCCGTCGCAACGTCCCAGTCCCAATGCCCCTCATTCGCTCCTTCCATTGCGAGCGCATAGCGCTCCTCGCTGTCACGCAGCGCACGCTCGCCGGCCTCGACTCGCCGTAATTGGCGCAACAGACCCGCAATAGCCAGCACTCCCAGTAATGTGACGATGAGCGTGCGCAAGCCGAGGCGGAAGGCCTCGTCGCGCCACGGCTGCAACGCCACGGCTTCCTCGCGAGTGACCGTGAGAACCAGGGGCGTGTCCCGCACGCGGGCGACGGCGATGAAGTCCTGCTTGCCGTCGACGGGGTTCAAGAGTTGCTTGCCCTGCGCAACCGGTGCAGCGACGAGCTGCAGGAATTTCTGCCCGACCACGCGGGGCGTCGGCGGGTTGCTTAGGAGCAGCGTCCCGTCATCGCGCAGGAGGTGGATCGCGCTGCCCCCGCCGAGGTTGACGGCTCCATAGAACTGCTTGAGATCTTCGAGGTCGACGATTGCCGTGACGACGCCAGCGAATCCTCCGGCGTCATCGTCGAGCCGGCGCGAAAGCTCAACCCCGGCGCGCTGCTCGGAACGTGTCACGAGCGGTTCGCTCATGAAAAGCCCCGTCGCGGTACCATCCCGCTGAGCTATGAAGTACGAGCGGTCAGAGAGGTCAAGATGGGGTGGCGAGGATCCGCGCGAGCGGTGGCGCTGTATGCCCTGCGCGTCGATGATCGTGAGCAGGCGCACCTGCCGCACCCCCGCCGTGCGGTTCGCAAGAACTTCGTCCAGGCGCGCCGGCGCGATATTGCGGCCATCGTTTTGATACCAGCGCGCCGTATCGCGCAGCAGCAGGTCGATACCTTGCCAGGTCCACGCGGTCTGTTCGGCGAGCGCCTTGGCCACGTTGCCGAGCTCGCGATCGGTGGCGATGAGCGAATTGTGATACGCGCGCCAGGCGTCGTACGCGGACGAACCGGCAAAGGCGAGAATGACCAGAACGCCGAGCACGACCGCCCCGAGCCGCAGACGCTTGAACCGGATTAAGCGGGCGTGGGGTGAAGCGGAATCGTCTGACGAGGGCATGCGGTGCATTCGCGCGCTCAAGTCGGTGCGCCAATGATAGCGCGTACGGCCTCGAGCAGGTCGCCCCGGGTCAGTGGCTTTGCGAGGACCTGCCGGACACCGAGCATCTGCGCGGTCGCGCCCGCGGCCGAGAGACCGGAACGAAACTGTCCCGAGATCGCGATCAGCGGCGTGCCCGGATGCGCGGCCTGCACGTCACGAACCAGCTGCGCGCCCGCTTGTTTGGGCATGTAAACACTGGCAATCACGAGATCCTCTCTGCCTGCGCGCTGCGCCCCGCGCGGCAAGGCCTCACGCACGCGATACCCTGCCTCGCTCAGCCACTCCTTGAGCAGAGCGCGCATGAGATCATTTTCCTCGTAAAGCACAATGCCTGACATTGTTCTGATTCGGAAGCGCCTGGGGTCTGATTGCTCGCGTCGCCTGGTCGGTCCGCCTGTCCGGCGGGCGGCTCAGCGCAGACGACAGAGGGGATGTTGCGGGACGCAGTCTTCGAGGTGATTTCGCGCCATTCGCCTTGTGTTTCACTCGTAATGGCGCCGGCGATCAGGCTAGGACAGGATAAACTAGCCCTTCGAGCCAAAGGGGCATCTGATGCGTAAATGGCAGTGCACGACCCTCACCTGTGCCGTTCTGTCAGCTGTTCAAACGAATACGGGTGCGGCTCAGAGCATGCCCGGGCCGGCCAGTGTTTCACTCGCACACATAGCGTTGAGATCTGACCCGACGCGCCAATGCCCTGATCTCAGGCTCGCGGCGGACGGGGCTGCGGTGGTCCTGTTTCTGGTGGGTCCTACCGGAGTTCCGTCGCGCGCCGCCATCAAATCGTCCTCCGGCTCTGAAGCTCTCGATACTGCGGCCATGAACTGTCTGTTGAATCTCCGGTTTCAACCCGCAACCCGCGCCGGAGATGGAGTAGCGGTCGAGTCCTGGCAGGAAGCAGCGTGGAGGTGGGCGACCCAGCGGGAGTACCCTCGAGGGACTGCGAGCCGAGCGTCCCCAGCGGAGGACCAGAGATCAATCGGCCTCGTTGCGGCGAAGGACAATGTTGCCAGCGTAAGCCCGGAGAGTTCTCCCCTCAGGGACGCCAAAGTAGAGTTGCACGTTTGCTCGGATGTCGCGGGCAAGCTTGTGGTGGATCCAACGATCATTCGTTCCTCAGGGGACCCTGGACTTGATGAAGCCGCGGTTGCGATCGCTAAGTCCGGGTCCGGATACTATCGGCCAGCAACGACCCTAGGCGGGAAGCCCGTATCCGGCTGCGCGCAGCTCGCGATCAAGTTCGAGATTAAATGACCGATGCCGATGACCGCACCACCTCACCCCTGCGCTGGGGGGTGCTGGCGCTGGCGGCTATAGCCATCTTTTGCAGTTACTACGAGTCCGACGCGATCGGTCCGATCGCGGATCTGCTCGGCCGCCAGCGCGGTTTCACCCAGTCTCAGATCGGCGATCTCACCGCAGTGATCAGTCTGCCGAACATTCTGCTGGCGGTATTCAATGGCCTGCTCATCGATCGCTACGGTCCAGCACGCGTCACCCTGTGGGCCGCCGTGATCGGTTTCGTGGGCGCCGTGCTGACGGCGATCGGCACACCTTATGAGCTCATGTGGACCGGCCGCCTGGTGTTCGGGGTCAGCGAGGGTGCGATATTCATCTCCCTCGTCGCAGGAGTTGCGCGATGGTTCTCGCGCAGCGGCATTGCACTCGCCACGGCGATATTCCTGTGTCTTGCCCGGGTTGGATCGTTTTCGCTCGATACCTCTCCTTCCTGGGCGCGATCTCTGTACGACGCGGGCTGGCAGCCGCCCTTATGGCTGGGCGCGGCAATCACCGGTGCCGGGCTCGTTGCAGCCGCCGTCTTTCGCCTGCTTGATTCAGCGCACGCCCCGCCGATGTCCGCGCGCCCCGGCGAATCCGCGCACATCAACTGGCGGGGGATCTGGAAATTCGACCTGTCGTATTGGTACATCCTCGGCCTGCACGTGCTGTACGCGGCGGTGTTCTTTCCGTTCCGTCAGACCTATGCGATCGAGTACCTGCAGCACGTCAAGGGCCTCACGCTGCAGGAGGCCGGCAATGTGAACTCGGGGGTGTTTGCGGCGGCGGTATTCGCCACACCACTGTTCGGCCTGCTCGCGGACCGCTTTGGACACCGTGCCATGATGCTGAGCCTCGGGACGCTGCTGCTGCCGATCACTTTCATCGTCTTGAGCCTCACGAATCTGACTCCCTGGGCCTCCACCGTGCTGATGGGCGTGAGCTTCTCGCTGGTGCCGGCGATCATCTGGCCGGCGACAACCCTCATAGTCGAGTCGCGCCGCCTGGGAACTGCCCTCGGTGTCATCACGCTGCTGCAGAACGTGGGTCTGTGGGGTTCCAACCGTATCGCCGGCTGGCTGGCCGATGAGGCCGGTGCGGGTCCGGCGCACCCTGAGGGCTACGCCACGATGATCTGGTTCTTCAGCCTGCTGAGCCTCGCGGCACTGACTGCAGCGCTGCTGCTGTGGCAGCGCGAGAGCGGACCGCACGGTCATGGACTGGAAATTGCGCGAGTGTCGCCGGCGCCGCGCGCCGGGACGGCCTGATGAAAATCGCCTGCCTCGAGACGTTTGCCGGCGAATTCGTGTGCTTCGTGCGGCTGACTACCGACTCCGGTGCCGTCGGCTGGGGCCAGACCTCTCCCTACAATGCCGACATCACTGCAACCATCTTCCACCGCCAGGTTGCGCCCTGGGCGCTCGGCGCCAACGCGTTCGACATCGACGCGCTCATCGCGCGCGTCGAGGAGCGTGAGCATAAGTTCCCGGGCAGCTACCGTTGCCGGGCGCTGGCTGGCCTCGATACTGCGCTGTGGGACTTGCGCGGCAGGCTTGAAGGCAAGCCCGTAGTCGAACTCCTCGGCGGTCAGCCGCGAACCCTGCGAGCGTACGCCTCGTCAATGCGGCGCGACATTACTCCCGAGCAGGAGGCCGAACGGCTCATGCGGCTGCGCGACGAGAAGGGCTTCGACGCGGTCAAGTGGCGCGTCGGGGCGGAGTGCGGCCGGGACATGGATGAATGGCCCGGCCGGACGGAGGCGATCGTGCCGCAGGTGGCGCGCGCGCTCGGTGACGACGTGGCGAAACTCGTGGATGCGAACAGCGGCTTTTCTCCGCGGCGAGCCATCGAAGTCGGGCGACTGCTGGAGGCGGAAGGCATCAGCCATTACGAGGAGCCCTGCCCTTACTGGAAGCTCGCGGAAACCAAGCTCGTCACCGATGCACTCGATCTCGACGTCGCTGGCGGAGAACAGGACTGGGATCTGGCAACCTGGGAACGCATGATTGGCATGCACGCCGTCGACATCGTCCAGCCCGATGTCATGTATATGGGCGGGATATCGAGGACACTTCAAGTCGTGAATATGGCGGCTGCGGCAGGCATGCCCTGCACGCCGCACAGCGCCAACCTCTCCTTGGTCACGCTCTGCACGATGCACCTGCTGGGCGCCATCCCGAACGCCGGGAAGTATGTGGAGCTCTCCATAGAGGGTTCGGATTACTACCCGTGGCAGGACGGCCTGTTCAGTGAGGATCCCTACGCCGTGAAGGACGGCTGCGTAACCATTCCTTCTGCGCCGGGATGGGGTGTAGAGATCAATCCCGCCTGGCTGCGCAGTGCTGCTTATCGGTGCAGCAGACACGGCGGGTAGGACACCTTACCATTCACGCATGCCAGCGCCTCCCAATCTGCTGATCCTGATGGCCGACCAGCTGACCGCCGGTGTCCTACCAGCCTACGGCGGCAAGGCCAGGACGCCGCATCTTGACGCCCTGGCCGATGCCGGGGTGGTATTCGAGTCCTTCTACTGCAACAGCCCGCTGTGCGCGCCCTCGCGCTACTCGTGGCTTGCCGGACAGCTGCCGTCGAAGATCGGTGCCTATGACAACGCCGCCGAGCTCGCCGCACAGGTGCCGACCTTCGCGCATTACCTGCGCCGCGCCGGCTATTGGACCGCGCTGTCCGGCAAAATGCACTTCTGCGGACCGGACCAGCTGCATGGTTTCGAGGAGCGGCTGACGACGGATATCTACCCGGCCGACTTCGGCTGGACGCCGGACTGGACGCGCTTCGATGAGCGCCCCGGCTGGTACCACAGCATGGACTCGGTCATGAAGGCAGGGCCGTGCGCGCGCACCAATCAGATCGACTTCGACGATGAAGTCGTGTTTGCCGCGCGCCAGAAGTTATTCGATATCGCGCGCGGCAGGGACCGGCGTCCGTTCTGCCTGGTGGTGTCGATGACGCATCCGCACGATCCCTACGTGATTCCGGAGTCGTACTGGAATCGCTACCGCGACAGCGAGATCGATCCGCCACGCGTCAAGGAGAGCGAGGTCGACGAGGACCCGCATTCGCGCCGCCTACGCCACGTCATCGGGTTGACGCTCGCGCAGCCGAGCGAGACGCAAATCCGCGCCGCCCGCCGGGCGTATCTCGGCGCCGTATCGTATGTCGACGATCAGATCGGCTCACTGGTGGCGACGCTGCGCCAGGCGCAACTCGACGCGAACACCGTGATCATGGTGCTCGCCGACCACGGCGACATGCTCGGTGAGCGCGGCCTTTGGTACAAGATGAACTTCTTCGAGAACGCCTGCCGCATCCCGCTGATCGTGCACGCCCCCGGGCGGTTCGTGCCGCATCGGGTGTCGGAACCGGCGTCGCTGCTCGATATCCTGCCGACGCTGATGGATCTCGGCAGCGAGGGTGAGGCTATTGAATACGCCGCGCCGATCGATGGCCGTAGTCTGCTGCCGGCGCTCCAAGGCGGTGCGGGACCGGGCCAGGTGGTCGGGGAATATCTCGCCGAGGGCGCGGTTGCACCGATCGTGATGATTCGCCGTGGCCGCTACAAGTTCGTGCACTCGGCAGCAGATCCGGACCAGCTCTACGACTTGGCGGCCGATCCCGATGAGCGGGTGAACTTAAGCTCGCGCGCGGACCGCGCTGCGATGCTCACCGAATTTCGCACCGAGGTGGCCCGGCGCTGGTCCCTGGAAGAGATCCATCGGGCGGTTCTTGCCAGCCAGCGCCGCCGTCATTTGGTGTATGCCGCCTTGCGCAAAGGGTGCTATCGGCCCTGGGACCATCAACCACTACGGGACGCGAGTCGCCTTTACGTTCGCAATGACCGGGAACTCGACGATCTCGAAGCGCGGGCGCGTTTTCCGCCCTTGGGCTGAGGCTTATCGATGGTGGTGATTGCCGCACTCGTGGGCGCCGGCGGCCTCGGTGTGCCGGTGGTGCGCGCACTCGGTGCTGCTGGCCGTGATTCTCGACCGTGTCATGCGCATCAGACGCGCGAGGGACCTATGATCAAGAACACCTTCCTGGCAGCTGTATTGGCGGGACTGATCGGCGGGATTGCCGGAGCATATCTGGCGATGCACCTCGCCCGCGGTGCAACCGCGGCGCAATCGGTACTTGCGGTTCCGGCACAATCCCGGGGAGTGGTCTCGGCGAGCAGGGTCGAGCTCCGGGACACGGACGGCAGCGTGCGCGCCGAGCTCGCGATGTCTGTAGACGGCGGACCTGCGCTTTTTTTCTTCGACACGGCGGGTAAAAACCGCCTGGTCGTGGGACTGTATTCGCCGGCCGAAGGCGAAGCTCCTTCGGTGGTCCTGAACGATCCGCAGCAGCGCGCAGCCGGCATATTTCGCCTCTTTGGCAGCCGCGACACGCCGGTGCTGGTACTGAAAAACCAGGGACGTGATCGTTCAGTGTACGGTCTAAACCCGAACTCAACGGATCCGTTCCTGGCGAACTACACCACCGACGGAACGAAGAGCGATGTCTTCGGCCTCTACTAGAGGGCGATACGCGCTGGTTCTGGCGTCTGTCGTCCTGTCAGGTGTGGCCGCGGGCGGGTGGTGGTTCGCCTGGCGGCACCACAGCCAGCCGCCTCGTCCCCGGTACCTCTTCATCAATGAAACCGGACAGCACGACTACGATCTCGCTTTCAGAATGAGCCTCAAGCTCGCGGAGAAAAAATCCGGCATCGAAAATGCCCTGGTGCTCCTCGCCTCCCTTCCGGCGTCCAAGACCATCGAGCAGACCGCGGTCGAGCTCTTTACGCAAAAGAGGATAGGAGCACGAAGCAACGGCCGGGGCATCCTGTACCTGTACAGCGCCCGGGAAAACCTGTTGAAGATCGAGGTTTCCTACGCGCTGGAAGGCGACATTCCGGACGTCTACTGCCATCGCCTCGAGGAGGCGGCCAGGAGCTACATGCTGTCGGAGATACCTCAGGATTTCATTTCCGAGCTGATCATCACCACGAATCTGCGCGGTGTCGGCGCGACACGCGGCAGTACCCACTGGTCAAGCCCGCAATGGTTCACCAGCGACTTCCTCTCGGGCGGAGCCGGAGCCCTCGTGCACGGTTACGGCAAAACGCTGGCCGAGTACGACACCGCAATCCGCCGCCTGCCGCAGACGCAACTGCGCGAGTACGCGCCGGCCTCCGATGTCAGTGTCTCCGTAGAACACTATCTTGCATCCCTGGCAGCCGGGATCGGCGATCCACGGCTCCCGCTCCTCACAGAAGGCAGCCGGCTGTTCCGCGCCATCGTGCCCCGTGACGAGGCGCAGCAGCAGAGGATTGCCGAGTTCTTCCGTTCCGCGGCCCCCTATCGATTGTTGTTCGCCGGTGACCTTGCGCTGCTGGTCCCTCAGCCCAACCACTCGAATCTGCCACTGGTGTTTCGCCGCGGCATCGACGGCCTGTGGTACGTTGATGAAGCGAAGACTTGGACGTACTTCCACCGCTTCGAAGACGACACTAATTTCTTCGTGAAATACTCTGACAATCCGTTTCTGGGAGCACTGCGTGCACTGAGCCTTCCCAATATGAACTACGCGATCTACGGCACACACGTGGCCACCCCTGCCCTGCCGGCCTACCCATTTTCGCTGCCGCAGGCTATCCGCACGCTCGAAGACAGGATTCACGAGGCTCCGCAGCGCGCTGCGAACTACGCCGCGCTGGGCGATCTGTATCTGTTCGAGGCAAACTGGCTTTCGAAAGCAATCGGCTCCTATGAGACGGCGTCGGATCTGGCTCCCGCGGAGCCCGCCTACCGCTGGCGACTCGTGGATCTGTATCTGAATGCGTCCCGCGTCGAGAAGATGTTGGCACAGCTCAAGTACCTGTCCGAGCATGCGCCGGCCGACACCCAGACCCGGCAGTGGTATCGTTACTACAAGGACGAGTACGGGTTCAGCAGCGACTCTCCCCCCTGAACTTGAGCCGTCGCAGACTCAGCGTTGACCTGGTGCCGTGAAGAAATGACTCCATGAAGGCAGCAGCAAGCATCATTGTTGATGATCCGGCAGTGTCGTCACCGATTGTTACGGTCGCGGGTGTGAGCAAGACGTACGCAAGTGGCCTGCAGGCGCTAAAGCGCATCGATCTGACCATTCGGCGCGGTGAAATTCTGGCACTCCTGGGCCCGAACGGCGCAGGTAAGACCACTCTGATCAACATCATCTGCGGCATCGTCACGCCGAGTGAGGGCAGCGTGGTGGCCGACGGTCACGATATCGTGCGCGACTACCGTGCCGCGCGCAGCAAGATCGGTCTGGTGCCGCAGGAACTCCACACCGACGCCTTCGAGAATGTCTGGGCGACCGTGCGGTTCAGCCGCGGCCTGTTCGGCAGGGCGCCCGATCCTGCGCACTGCGAGAAAGTGCTGCGGGATCTGTCGCTGTGGGACAAGAAAGACTCCAAGATCATGACGCTATCCGGTGGCATGAAGCGCCGGGTCATGATCGCGAAGGCGCTATCGCACGAGCCTCAGATCCTGTTCCTGGACGAACCGACCGCCGGCGTCGATGTCGAATTGCGCCGCGACATGTGGCAGATGGTGCGTCGGTTACGCGAGAGCGGGGTCACCATCATTCTGACTACCCACTACATCGAAGAAGCCGAGGAAATGGCCGACCGCATTGGCGTCATCAGCAAGGGCGAGTTGATCGTGGTCGAGGACAAAGCCCTGCTGATGCGCAAACTCGGCAAGAAGCAGCTGACGCTGCAATTGCAGAGTCGGCTCGTGCAGATTCCGCCGGGGCTGTCCGCCTATCCCCTCGAATTGACCGATGACGGGCATGCGCTCGTGTTCACCTTCGACGCGCAGAGCAAGGAAACCGGCATCGCCACGCTGCTCAAGCGCCTCGGCGACCTCAATATCAACTTCAAGGACCTGCATTCCAGCGAAAGCTCGCTGGAGGAGATCTTCGTCAACCTCGTGAGGACACGGACGTGAACGTACCTGCGATCACCGCAATCTACCGCTTCGAGATGGCGCGCACCTTCCGCACGCTGATGCAGAGTATCGCTTCGCCCGTGCTGTCGACATCTCTGTACTTTGTCGTGTTCGGAGCCGCAATCGGCAGCCGCATGGGCAGCGTCGATGGCGTCAGCTACGGCGCCTTCATTGTTCCCGGCCTGATCATGCTGTCGCTCCTGGGCGAGAGCGTATCGAACGCATCCTTCGGGATCTACCTGCCGAAATGGTCGGGCACGATCTACGAGCTGCTATCCGCTCCGGTCTCGTATGCCGAAGCGCTGATCGGCTACGTCGGTGCCGCAACAACCAAGTCGGTGATGCTGGGAATCCTGATTCTCGTCACCGCACGTGTATTCGTGCCGTATGGAATTGCACACCCCGTATGGATGGTAACCTTCCTGATACTGACGGCAGTAACCTTCAGCCTGCTCGGTTTCATCATCGGCCTCTGGGCCGACAGCTTCGAGCAGCTGCAGGTTGTGCCGCTCATGATCGTCACGCCCCTCACCTTCCTCGGCGGTGCGTTCTACTCGATCAGCATGCTGCCTCCGATATGGCAGAAGATTACCTTGTTCAACCCCGTGGTGTACCTGATCAGCGGCTTTCGCTGGAGCTTCTACGGCGTGTCGGACGTGAATGTCGTCGCGAGCGCCGCTGCGACACTGGGCTTTCTCGCCTTGTGCCTCGGGGTCGTGAGCTGGATATTCAAGACCGGGTATAAGCTCAAGACTTAGCACTGGCGTCAGTGCTGTGCCGGGTGATCTGCCGCGCGATCCGGGGCGAGCGTGAAGCGCAGCGTTCCTGACATCACGTGCCCGTCCTCGCTCACCACGCGCCAGGTGGCCGAGTAGCTGCCGGGCGTCAATTGAGGCAATGGGACGGAGATCTGCCGCGCGGCGGCGGCCGGCAACGGTTTCAGCCTCTGCCGGGGCTCGTCACCTTTCTGAATCGATGCGGCGGTCAAGCGCGCCGCTTCCGAGAAATTCAGCACAATCCTCGACGGGGACGTCGTGACCACGCTGCCGTCCGCCGGGCTCGCCTTTTGCAGATGAGCGTGGGCGCTTGCGGTAGCGGCAAAGCTCGCCAAGGCGAGTCCGGACACGAGCGTCAGGATCTTCATGTTCAATCTCCTAAAACCACGCGCGCAAGCCGGCCACCAACCGCACATCGCTCACCTCCGCGCCCGATGCCCGCAGTTGGGACCAAACCACCCCGACGTAGGGTGCAGTTTCCCGCCGCACTTCGTAACGAAGACGCAGGCCGATTTCAAGATCGGATAATCCCGAGCGCAGTTGACGCGCGGGATCGGGTTTGCCGTACAGGTTGACCTCGCCTTCCGGTTGCAGGATCAGCCGCTGTGTGAAGAGAAGCTCGTATTCCGCCTTGAGTCGCAAGGCGGTGCGTCCCTGCTCACCGACATAGAACGTCGCTTCGGTGTCAAACCAGTACGGTGCGAGCCCCTGGACGCCCAGCGCCGCCCAGGTGCGCGCCGGGCCCTCGCCAAGATCCTGGCGTGCTCCAGCCTGCACGCTCCATCTGCGCGCGAAAACATGGTCCCATAGCAGATCGGCGCGCGCGTTCTGCGTCCTGCTACCCACCCGTTCGCCCTGCGTCTTGAGCCCGACCTTGTCGGAGTCTCCGCCATACCAGCCCTGCGCATCCCATATGATTGCATTGCCCTCGGCAAGGTTGCGCCACTCGAGTTGATCAAGGAGCGCCTTCCCCATACGCGCCGTGTCGTCCATTTGCATCATCGCCGCCATCTCCCGGTAGCCCATGTCGCCCATCAGATGCTGCGGCGGATCGGGCGGCACGTGACCCGCTTCGCTCGCGGTCTCGTTGCCGCGGGTCGGCGCGGCCGATTCCTGTGGCACCTCACCGAGCGCGAGCGGGCCGGCCACGAGCCCCAGGGCACCCAATAGCAGAGTGAGCTTCGTCCGAATCATCACGAGCGTGCTCTTTCCTTCGCGGAGTGCTCGACATGCACCTCGCGAAACATGCCCGCTTCCATGTGATACAGCAGATGACAGTGATACGCCCAGTGGCCGAGCGCGTCGGCGCTGACCCGGTAAGCCAGGCGCTGCCCCGGCTGCACCGTGATGGTGTGCTTGCGGACCAGGAATTCCCCTCTATCCGACTCCACCTCGCTCCACATGCCATGCAAATGAATGGGGTGATGCATCATGCTGTCGTTCACCAGCACCACACGCAGACGCTCGCCATAGTGGAGGCGCAGGGGCTCAGCTTCCGAGAACTTCTGGCCGTTGAACGACCACACGAAACGCTCCATGTGGCCGGTGAGATGCAGCTCGATGTCACGTCCGGCCTGGCGCTGATCGATCGGGCCACCGAGGGTGTGCAGGTCCGCGTAGGTCAGCACCTGACGGCCGTTGCTGCGCAGGCCCACGCCCGGATCGTCCAGACGGCTCTGCGGCCGCATGGCCAGTGAATCCACGTTGGGACCGAAATCCACACTCGAGTCCATGCCGGCCATGTCGTGACTCATTCCCATATCCGTCATCGTCAGCAGGGGCCGGGGATCGAGCCCCGGCACCTGCGCCTGCATGCCAGGTTGGGGCGCCAGAGTGCCGCGCGCATAGCCAGAACGGTCGAGCGACTGCGCGAAGATCGTGTAGGCGCGATCCTCCTCGGGCTGCACGATCACGTCGTACACTTCGGCCGTGCCGATGCGGAATTCGTCAACCGTGACCGGCTCGACGTCCTGTCCGTCGGCGGCCACGACCGTCAGCTTCAGCCCCGGAATGCGCACATCGAAGAAGCTCATCGAGGATCCGTTGATAAAGCGCAGCCGCACCCTCTCGCCGCGCCGAAACAGTCCCGTCCAGTTGCCAGCCGGGGTCGTGCCGTTCAAGAGGTAGGTGTAGGCACACCCGGAGACATCGGCCAGATCCGTCGGATCCATGCGCATTTGCCCCCACATGCGCCGATCAGCCATCGTCGGTTCCCAGCCTTGCTTGCGCACATCGTTGAAGAAATCCCCCAGCGTGCGCCGACCGAAATTGAAATAGTTACTTCTGCGCTTGAGGGTGCGGTAAATATGCTCGGGGTCGCGATCTGTCCACTCCGACAGCAACACGACGTGTTCGCGATCCGCGCAGTGCCGCTCGCCACCCCGAGGCTCGATCACGATCGGACCATAGAGCCCCGTTTGTTCCTGGAACCGCGAATGACTGTGATACCAGTAGGTGCCGGACTGGTTCACCTTGAAACGATAGACGTAGGTCGCGCCCGGCCCGATGCCCTCGAAGCTCAACCCCGGCACCCCATCCATGTCGGCGGGGACAATGATTCCATGCCAGTGGATGGAGCTCGGCGCGGACAGGCGATTGGACACTCGCAGCGTGATGACATCCCCTTCGCGCCACCGCAACAGCGGCGCGGGAAGTCGTCCGTTCACGACCGTGGCCATTCCCGGCTGGCCGGTGAAATTCACCGCTAGAGCGCCAATCTCCAGATTGAATTCAGCCCCCGACAGGGCGCCGGAATCGCCATCGGTTCGCGCGTCGGGGGCTGCCGCCCAGCCAAAGCGGCGCGCACTGACGATGGACAGGGCACCGCCTGCGAGCCCCTGCACGAAGCGCCGCCGCGAGCGACTCAAGACCGCCGACGTCAGCTGAGATCGATCCATCGCAATTCCTCGGTCATCAAACCCATGTGATCCGTACTGCCAGCGGCAGTGACGCCGCGGCGGGCGCGGGAAATCAGCTCGCTGAGCGCGCGGGCGGACCTGTGCGCTCGAATCGACGGGCTAGCGTGCTTTGTGCCGCGAAGCAGTCCCACCAGCACCGTCGGGCTCGCACAGCGCAGATCGCCTCAATCGCGCCTGAGACTCAGGCGATGTGGCCTCCGTCAATGTACTCGCATTAGACTGCCCCGGGCCCAAGTCCAGGAGAGTTCCTTGATAGCCTTGGACGTCAGAATTCCGATGTTGCTGGTCGGTGGGATTCTCTTACTTGCTGCCCTCCTGAGTGGCAGGTTCTTCGGAAACGTAGTTCGCACGGCTGTTGGAAAGTTTTCCCGAGCTGCAGTCGCTGTTGCCGGAGCCGTGCCGATTGTCTGGGTTTTGGGGTCTTACCTGGGTTCGCACACGCGCTCGGCTACTGAACCCGCTGTCGCACGCACACCCCCGATCACAGCAGCGCCCGTTAATCTTTTGGGAACCGCGAGCAGTGCGCTGCAGGGCTGTCCCGTCTCGACCGCGCCCGCAGTGCCGGACGGGGCCACGGCCTCCGCGGAGCAGATGGCAGCGGCTCACAGCGCATTTCAGGTGTATGACGCCGCCACCAATTCATATGCCAAGTGCGTTGATTCAGCGGTCGCTCGCATTACCAAGCAGTTTGCAGGCGTTGCTTCGGGATCGGATCTCCAATCACTCAACACCCTCGGCGTCAGAGCTCACAATACCGCGATAGAACAGGAACAAGCGCTCGCCGACAAGTTCAACGAGCAGATCCGGCTCTACAAAGCCAGGCACCCCAAGCCATAGCGCCTGGCCCGAACTTGCACGGTGATCGCCGGCGAGGGCCATAAGGGCTGGATAGAAGGAGCCGTTCAAGAAGTTAACATACTGACCTTTACCTATAGCTTAGCATTGGCTGTTTTTCCTTGTCCTACATCAGAACCAGGCGCACGCCTACTCCACCGTTGGCGAGTTTCCTTAAGCATGTATCCATGCCGACTGCACGCAACAGGGCGTTCAAGATTCTCACCGAGAGAGAGATTGGCGAGATTCTGGAGGACAGGGCCGCTCCGACACCGCGAGAGGTGGGCGGCCTGCCGGGCGTCGACCACGGATTTCATGCCGACCCCGCATCCTCGCCCACATACGAGGAGTGCGAGCACGGTGCCGCCCCGCCGTACTGGGGTACATGGGGGCTGTGAGTCGACGACGACATTCCACGCCGTAATCCGCCGCTGGCAGCACAAATACCGGATGAGATCCGTCAGGCGACCTGACGTTCAGCGGCATCCCTGCCTCAAGCCCCTTCAGCAGCACAAGCGCCTCGCGCCGCCTGCCTGGCCGGGTCGTTCGTAACGGCCTGCAACCCTGGCGGACCCGTCGGCGGCCCGCTTCAACGTGATCTCCGACACCCGTCTGCGGGAACGGTGCAACGGGCGAGCCCAGCCCCCTCGACTCAGTTAGGGAATAAAGTGGGTATTCCGTGAGTCTTAGCTCATACGTGAGGGTTGGTTGGGCGCCGTGAGGGTTGCATTCGGTCGCATCCATGGATGATCAGCGCGGTCGGTTCGAGGCGGAGGTGTTACCGCATCTGAACGCCGCGTACCGGTTTGCACGCTGGTTGTCGCATTCGCCCGGCGATGCGGATGACCTGGTGCAGGAGGCGATCCTGCGCGCGTTTCGCGGCTTTGACACCCTGCGGGGCTCGAATGTGAAAGCGTGGCTGCTGGCGATCGTGAGGAATTGCCATTCGACCGCTCTCAAGCAGCAGCAGCGACGCGCCTTTGTGCCACTACCGGAAGAACACGATCCCCAGGATGGCTACGCGATGATCGCGACAACGCCTGATCCGGAAAGCGCTTCGATCCGCCGGGACGATGCGCGCGCGCTCGAGCGGCTGATGTCGGCGTTGCCTGAGGAGCATCGCGAGGTCCTGGTATTGAGGGAAATCGAGGACCTGGATTATCGGGCGATTGCCACGGTCACGAACGTACCGATCGGCACGGTGATGTCTCGGCTGGCACGCGCCCGGGCTGCCCTCAAGGCACGATGGCTGACGGAGGTCGAGGGGGAGCTGCGTGGGGTGCGCTGAATCGCTGCGCGTACAGGCTTACTTCGACGGCGAGGTCGATGCGGTCTCGGCTGCCGATCTGGAACGGCATGTCGAGCACTGCGCCGAGTGCCGCGCCCTGCTTCAGGATCTCGAACAGACGCGCACCGCGATCCGTCGGGACTTGCCACCTGGCCGCGCTCCGCCCGAGCTGCGTGCCCGCATCATGCAGGCGCTTGATCGGGAAACTGCATTAAATACTCCGCGGGGCAAGCGCTGGGGTCGAACGAGCTGGCGCACGCGGCCGTTCTGGGTGGGTGCCCTCGGCGGACTTGGCAGCGCAGCGGTCGCGGCAACCCTCTTCCTGGTGCTGTCCCCATCGCTCACCAATCCACTGCTCGATGATCTCCTCAGCGCTCACGTGCGCTCGCTGATGCCATCGCATCTGATCGACGTGGTGTCCAGCGATCAGCACACGGTGAAGCCCTGGTTTGCCGGCCATACCGATGTGTCGCCGGTGGTCGCCGACTTCACGCCGCAGGGCTACCGCCTCATTGGCGGACGCGCGGACTACCTGGAGCATCAACGCTCGGCGGTGGTCGTCTACCAGCACGGTCCGCACGTCATCAACGTATTCAGCTGGGCGGCCAGTTCTGCCTTGCCCAGGAACACGACCCGCAGCGGCTACCACATGGCCTTTTGGAGTGCGGGGGATGTGCAGTACTGCGCCGTCTCGGATACCGGCTGGGACGAGTTGCTGGGGCTGGTGCGCTTGCTGAGGGTCAGGGAATAAAACCATCCGCTGCGCAGTCTTCTCCCCTGAACTCAATCAAGGGAGACGGCCGTGTCGGATGATAGATCGCTCCAATCACGTCGCAACGCCCTGAAATGCATGGCCTATGGCGGGGCCGGCACGCTGTTCGCCCTGGCGGGCGGGGTCTTCACGCCGATCGAGCTGGCGGTGGCGGCCGCTGACAAACAAGCTGCCGCCCGGCTGGGAAAGCCGCTGTTCGTTCAGATCAGCGACACCCACATTGGCTTCAACAAGGACGCCAATCCGGACGTCAACGGGACGCTCACCCAGACCATCGACCTCGTGAACGGGATGTCCGAGCAGCCTGCGCTCATCATCCATACCGGCGATATCACTCACCTGTCGAGGCCTGCGGAATTTGACCTGGCGCAGCAGATGCTCTCCCGTCTGCGCACCAGCGAGTTGCACACGGTACCGGGTGAGCACGACACCACCGATGCAACGGTCACGGAATACTTCAACCGATTCGGGAAAGCCTCCGACAACAAGGGGTATTACAGCTTTGACCACGCGGGCGTGCACTTCGTGGCGCTCATCAATGTGCTGCAATTCAAACCCGGTGGCCTCGGCACCCTGGGCACGGAGCAGCTCGCCTGGTTGGCCGCCGACTTGAAGGGACGCTCGGACAGCACCCCCATCGTGGTCTTTGCCCACATGCCGCTGTGGACCATCTATGAGCCCTGGGGCTGGGGTACGGGTGACGCGGATCAGCTCATGAATCACTTGCGCCGTTTCGGGTCGGTGACGGTACTGAACGGACACATCCATCAGATCGTTCAGAAGGTGGAAGGCAACATGACGTTCCACACGGCCCGCTCGACCGCCTATCCGCAACCCACCGCCGGTATCGGCGCGGGGCCGGGACCCCTCAAGGTCCCAGCGGACCAACTGTCCAGGATGCTGGGGATCACCAGCGTGTCCGTCGTAAAGCATCCGCGCTCACTGACGCTCACCGACACCACGATTGCCTGAGAACACTCACATGACTCTGGGACGATACCGATTGCCGCTGGTGGCTGTCAGCGTGGCGATGCTGTGGTGGGTTGCGGCCTGCCGCCCATCGGCTGCCGGCACCCCGGATCCGAGCAGGATCGTGATAAAGGACTTCATGTTCGTGCCGATGGCGTTGACCATCAATGCCGGCTCGAGCGTGACCTGGGCCAACACGGACGATGAGCCGCATACCGTAGTCAGCGACACAGGGGTGTTCCGCTCGGGTGCCATCGACACGAACGAAAGCTTCTCGTTCAAATTCGACAAGCCCGGCACCTATCACTTTACCTGTTCGATTCACCCCCGCATGGTCGGAACGATTGTCGTTCAGTAGCTCGCATGACCGGCGTGGTGAAGATGGGCCTTGTCGTTGCGGGTACGCTCGCGGCGCTGGCGCTGGGCGGTGCGCTGTACATCGGCTCGGGGATTTACAACATCGGCGCCGATGACCACCATACGAAGATCGTGCTGGCGATCATCGAGCAATTACGCGACCGCTCCATCGAGTTGCGCGCCCGTGCGATTGAGGTGCCCGACATCGAAGACCCCGGCAGGATCGCCGCCGGGGCCGAACGCTATGCCGCTCTGTGCGTGGGCTGTCACCTGGCTCCCGGGGTGACGAAATCCGACATTCGCGCCGGACTGTACCCGCACCCGCCGAATCTTGCGCAAGAGGACACTCGCAACGCGCAGCGGGCTTTCTGGACGATCAAACACGGTATCAAGATGAGCGCCATGCCCGCGTGGGGCAAATCCCTGGATGATGCCGCGATCTGGGATATCGTGTCGTTTGTGCGGAAAATGCCGGCTATGACTCCGCAAGCGTATCAGCAGCTCTCACACGGGCGCTCGGGATAGGCCGCGTCGCATCGACGGCGCGCAGCGCCTGGGATCTGGGCTATAACGTGATGCTGCTCGTGGATGCGGGCAAGGACCGGAACGCTGCTATGCACCGTCATGGTGTCGAGAGGATCGTGCTGGCGTTTTTCGCTCCGGTGACGGTGTTGGCCGCCGTCGTCGTGGGGCTGCTCGCCGCGGCGGTCGCCTACGCCGAGGACGAGGCCCTGCCGCCGCGCTCGCAGTGGCGGGCGAGCAGCTCATCGGACGCACAACAGTCCATGGAGCCGGCGTTGGCGATCGACGGCGATGAGTCGACGAGATGGGGCGGTGCGTTCTCGCCGGGCCAGTGGCTGCAGGTTGACTTGAGTCGGACGGCCACGATCGGCGGCGTCCTGATCCACTGGGACAGCGCGTTCGCAGCCGCATACCTCATCCTGAGCTCAGAGGATGGGCAGCACTGGCGGAGCGCATACGAAACCGCTGATTCGCAGGGCGGCAGGGACTATGTGCTCTTCCCCGCCGTGCGCGCGCGCTACCTGCGCTTGATGAGCGCGCCCCGTACCACTGATTGGGGGGTGTCAGTATTCGAATTCGAGCCACTGGCGGCGACGGAGTCGCCGCGGATCACGGGCCTCAAGACAAGCGACGATCCGGCAGCACTGTGGAGCGGGGCGGCGACCGGCATCATCGGCCCGGCTCCGAGCGCCGGCGTACGCGAGCTTCACGTGCGGTTGCCACGGGCACTGCCCGTTTCCGGACTCGAGGTGTTCTGGGCCTCGGCCCGTCGCGAGGCGCGCCTGGAGGGTCGCGGTGTATCCGGCCAGTGGCGCCGGCTGGCGGAGGATCCGGAGCCACTCGGGGACAGCTCGTATCTCGCCGCGCGAGAGCCGCGCACCGTCAGCGAGTTGCGCCTGAGAGTGCGCGTCGCGCCAGGGCATGTGCCTGCGATCCGACGGCTGCGGTTGCTGAGTCCCACCCAGGCGCTGACGACCATGAAGCGTTACCAGATCGTTGCCGCTCGCGCTCATCGCGAGCTCTTTCCGTCCTCATTGCATGATGAGCAGGTTTACTGGACGGCCGTGGGCGTGCCGGCGGCGCAGCGCAAGAGCGTATTCGACGAGTACGGCGACCTGGAAGCATTCAAGGGTGCGCCGCTCGTGCAGCCGCTGTGGCGTGACCGCTCGGGTCGCGCGGCCGCCGCCTACCAGGCGAGCGCCACAGACTCTCTGCGCAACGGCTGGATGCCGATGCCCGCGGTGCAGTGGTCGCCACAACCGGGGCTGCAATTGCGCAGCGAGGCCATCGCCGCCGATCAGGCCACAGGCCCGGTCACGTTCGTGCGTCACCGGCTGGTGAATACGGGCGCGAGCCGCGTCGACGGGCAGCTGGCGATCGTGGTCCGGCCGATGCAGGTCAATCCGCCCTGGCAGCACGGTGGCCTGTCGCCGATACGCACGGTGCAGATCGCCGGCACCGGTGCGCGCCCCATTGTGAGCGTCAACGGTCGCGCGCTACTCACGTCGCTCACGCCGGCGACGGCGCGTGGCGCTGCCCCTTTTGGCCTGCACGGCGAGACGGAAATCACGCGCTACCTGGCGCAGGGCCGCGTGCCGAAGCGGCTCAGCGCCCGGGATCACGAGGGACTCGCAGCCGCCGCGCTCATCTACGACGTGCACCTGGGCCCCGGCGGGCAAAGCGACGTGGTCCTCGCCTTCCCCTTGGGTGATGCGCGCAATCCCATGGATGAGGTTGAGCCTGGGGCAGCCTTCGATGCCATAGCCATGCGCGTCGAGCAGCAATGGCAAGCTCGATTGGCTCGCACCGGGCTGGTACTCCCGGATTCTTCGCTCGTCGATATGCTACGCGCGCAGGTCGCGTACATGTTGATCAACCAGACGGGTCCGGCGATGCAGGCGGGTCCGCGCAATTACGATAGGTCATTCATTCGCGACGGCTCCGCGACCGCCGCCGTATTGCTGCGCATGGGCCTCGCGAGCATCGCCCGCGAGTATCTGCGCTGGTATGCCGAGCATGCGGTACAGGGAAATGGCCTGGTGTCGCCAATTCTCAACGACGACGGCACCGTTAACAGAGGCTTTGGCTCCGATCTCGAATATGACAGCCAGGGTGAATTCGTCGCGCTGGTTGCGGAAGTGGCGCGACTCGACGGCGGCGCGGCGAGCGTGCGCGAGTACCTGCCCAAAGTGCGGCGGACGCTCGAGTTCCTGCAGCAGCTGCGCGAGCGCACCCTGGTGCCCGGCTACCTGGGTACGAGCGAGGTGCCGGAACGGTTTCGCGGCATCATCGCCCCGTCGATCAGCCACGAGGGTTACTCGACACCGACCCACAGCTATTGGGATGACTATTGGGCACTGAAGGGATGGCACGACGGTGCCTGGCTCGCGCAGCAATGGGGCGATCAGGACATGGCACGATGGGCCCTCAACCAGTACGCCACCTTGCGCGACTCAGTCGCGGCGTCCATCCGCGCGACCATGCGCTGGAAAGTCATCGACTACATTCCGGCCTCCGCCGACCTCGGGGATGCCGATCCCACCAGCGTGTCGATCGGGCTCGATCCCTGCGGCCAGCAGAATCTACTGCCGGTAGAGGCGCTCAATCACACATTCGCGCGCTACCTCGATGAGGTGCGCAAGCGCGAGGCACCGGGAGCCTTGTACGCCTATTCCCCGTACGAGTTCCGCAACGTACTCACGCTGGTGCGTCTCGACAGACCGGGGGACGCAGAACAGTTGTTGGGCAGGCTCCTTGCGGGTCGCCGCCCCGTGCAATGGCAGGTTCTCGCCGAGGTCATACGCTCGCAGCCTCGCCATCCCTTCTACCTCGGCGACATGCCCCATACCTGGGTCGGGGCGGAGTATGCCCGGGCACTGTTCGGCATGCTGATGCACGAGCAAGACGAGCGGCTTGATCTGCTTCCGGGTGTGCCTCCTTCGTGGGTGGCTGGCGAAGGACTGCGGATCAGCAATCTCCCCACTGCCTTTGGTACCCTGTCGATGTCGGCACGACAGGAAGGGCCGGTGATGCGGCTCGTCCTGGAGCCAGGCTTGCGTCACGACGCACCACTGCAGGTCGACTGGCCCGCTCGCCGACGCCCGCTGGCGGTGACCGTCGACGGGCGCTCACGCGCCGACTACAGCGCTGACGGAATTCGACTCGAGGGGCCGTTTCGGGAGCTCGTGGCCCAGTGGTGACATCGCGCTTGAGCCTCAGGTCGGCGCCCGCAGCGCTCTGCTCCTGTTCAACACGCCGGCGTAGTACAGCAGGTAGTAGCCGATTACCACCCCGAGAATCGCGAGCGTGAGTGGACTTTTCTGGTACGCCGCAAACGGATTTCGGTCCGCCTGCGCTGCCGCGTGCGCGGCTGGATAGACGACCAGGAGCCGATAGGCAATGCGCGACAGCAGCAATGCACCGCGAGTAGCACGATGCGACCCCCCATGCGCCTTGCGTTCAGCGGCTGCCGCCCGATATTACGCCGCACGCGGCGATAAAGGACCCACAGCGCGAGGGCGCCGATCAGCATGGAAGTGATCAGCTTTTGGTCCACGACGGATTACCTCACCGCCACGCCACGCTGATCCGGTCGCGGATTGACTGCCGCGGCAGGACAGTGACCGCAGTCGCCTGCCCGGCGTCCCACGTCCAGCGGCCGGCCTCCTCGCCATTGACCGATAGCGATGACGGTTTATCAGCTGTATGAATCCGCAGTTCGTATGAGCGTGCCGGCACCTGGCCCTGAAACGTACCTCGGGTCGGTTCGATTACGAGGTGATGGGAGCCGTCGCTGCTCGAGGCATATGTGATCAGCGTGTGCGCCTGCTGGCCTGCGGCGTAGGCGAGCGAGACCCCGTCGTCCTCGTAGAGATCGAAGCTGCCCTGGCCGGATCCGTAGACATTGAGGATCAAGGTGTCCAGCGGCTTGGCGTCCGAGTACTCGCTCACGCTCTGCTCCGGGATGACCGCTCCTTCGCGAACGAACACCGGCGTATCGTCCACGGCATAGTGCGCAGTGAAGGTGGTGCCGCCCTGGTAGCGCCTGCCGGTAAAGAAATCGATCCACTCACCCGCAGGCAGATAGATGGTCTGATTGCCGCTCGGATCGAGCACCGGAGCAACCAGCATTTCCTCGCCGAAGAAGTATTCATGGGGGTGTTGATAGGCTTCATCCAGGTCCGGGTACTGCAGGTACAGCGGCCGCAGGATGGGCATCGACTCGTTATGCGCCAGCCAGGTGTAGGTATACAGGTAGGGGAGCAGTTGCGTATGCAGAGTGAAGTATTTCCTCATCAATGCCATGCCCTGACTGCCGTAGACCCAGGGCATGCGCATGTTGCCCTCGCGCGGATTGGCATGGGCGCTGTGCATGCGCAGGATCGGGCTGAAAGTGCCGAACTCGATCCAGCGCGCGTACAGGTCGAAATCGATCTTGGCCCCGTGGAATCCGCCGATGTCATGGCTGATGTAGGGAACCAGCACGTTGCCCCCGCGGACGCTGAACGCGACCTCGTAGGCGAGCACCGGCCACTGCGAATATGCGTCGCCGGTGAAGAACGCCGGATAGCGCTCGCTCCCCCAGTCACCGTAGCGGCTCAGGATGAATCCGCGCCGGCCGGTTTCCTGCTGCATGTAATCGTAAAAGACCTTGTTGGTCCACAGCTGCTTGTTCAGACCGGGCATGTCGACGGCACCGCCGCCGCCGTCGACCCACCAGAGGTCCACGCCTTGCTGCATCAGCGGCCGGTGCAACTCGCGCATGAAGACTTCGGCCTGCTCGCGGTTTGACAGATCAAAATAGATCCGCTGCGGCGGCTCGACATCCCGGATCGCGACCGGGCCGAGCAGTATTCCGTCACCGCGCTCGCCGGGCTCGCCCGGCTCGACGCGAAGGACGATCTCGTTCTGCCGACCTGCCGTGACGTAAGGAGCAATATCGGTATAGGTCAATCGTCTCGGCCAGTGAACCCGGCTGTGCGTCGCTTCCTTGCCATTGATGAATATCCGGTAAGTCTTGTTGACCTCGCCCAGGTACACATACAGTGCGCCCGGGAGCTTGGCCGGCAGGCGAACCGATGCCCGGTACCAGCCAATGCCCCGATAGCTCTGGTAGCCCTGCTCTTGCCAGGGCAGCCCGATGCGGATCGGCTTCCAGCCCTGACCCTGAGGATCGGTGGAAAAGCTCCACAGCTTCGAGATATCCATGTCGAAGGACGGCCGCGGGGGCAGCGGCCGGCCCAGCGCCCTCAACACCTGCGGTGCGTGGCTGTCGCTGAACGAAAGGATGCTCTCGTCGGTGTTGGCGTAGCCCGGATGATCGTTGAGGCTGAGCTTGACGCCCTGGCCATGCAGCCAGCTCAGCAGCTCATCGGGGTGCGGTATGAGCGGGCTCCAGTCGTAACCACCCTGCCATCCGTAGTTGTGCCAGGCGAAATCCAGCACCAGCGTATCGAACGGAATGAGGTTCTCGCGGAGCCGTGAAACCTCACCCTTGAGGTACCGCTGATCGTATCGCTTGAAGTCCGGGTGCTGGGACTCCAGCGTGTCGGGGAAGTACTCGAAATTGAGATCCGTGATCCAGGGACCGAGGACGTAACGCGGGATCATCGGAATCGGCCCGCAGAGCGCCGCGTACTCGCTGAGCACCTTGTGGTAATCGCGGTTGTAGGTGAAGAGGTACCAGTCCTGGCCATTCTGCCGCTGGCGCGGCTCTATCCAGGTTCTGTGCGCATTCCACACCGGAGTCTGGCTATCATCGATGAACGCGTAACCAGAGCGGCTCAACAACCCGGGCTGCGCCTTGGCGAGCAGCACGTCGATCCCCGGAATCATGTCGTTGACCGGGCTTTCGAGATCCATCTGCCCTTCGGGGAGGTTGGTCTTGCTGATGTTGTCCAGGGAATAGGTCAGTCCCCCCAGGTTCAGCGAGTCGACGTCACCGGGATGCCAGGCGTGTGCGGCGCCGGCCGGATCGTTCCAGGTCACACTGAGGTTCGCCGCGGTAAACGCACCGGATCCCAGCCGGTAACGCAGGGTCATGGCGCTGGTGACGGCGATGAGCCACCCATCCTTGCGCATCGACTGGACCTGGACGGCGGGCCAGTCCCTCTTCTGCACGACCGCAGTGGGCGCATCGATAAAGGTCCCGGCAGGGGCGTACTCCATGCGCAGCAGCGACGGTGTCAGAAACTCGAAGCGCGCGTTTCCGTCACGGATGGTGGGCTGGCTTTGTGTTTTGGCACCGCACGCCAGCAATGCCGGCAGCAGCCCGATAAACAGCCACCTTGCGGCCTTGGCGCGGCCGCGAGCCGCGGGCGTTGCCCGCAATGCGTAGACCTGCGATTGGAGCCTGGCCACCGTAAGCCTCCCCTGGTCAGAACCTCTCCACCCACGGCCTGAGCTCTATCTCCCAGGTCCAGGCGCTACGTGGCTGCCGAAGGACGTGGAGATAGCTCTGCGCAATGGCATCGGGGTCGAGCATCGAGTCGGGCTTGTCAGGCGCTTCGATTCTGCCCGGATTGCGGATCGCACCGTCGATCACGAAATGGGCGACGTGAATGCCCTGGGGCGCAAGTTCGCGTGCCATGCTCTGCGCAAGTCCGCGAAGAGCAAACTTGCCCATGGCGAAGGGTGCCGACTGAGCATAGCCCTTGATGCTCGCGGACGCGCCCGTGAACAGAATCGCGCCGGATCTCTTTGGGAGCATGCGTCGCACGGCTTGCTGAGCCACCAGGAATCCTCCGAATGCGCTCACCGCGAGCGCGCCTGCGACCTCCGCCGGGTTGAGCTCGATCAGTGGGCCGCGCAACCTGCCACTCGGGTTATAGACCACGACATCCGGCGCGCCGATTCGGTCTTCCACCTCGCCGAAGAGGCGTGCCACCTGATCGGGTTCGACGGCATCGCAGGCGAAAGTCTGCGCGCCGGTCTGCGTGGACAGGGCTGCGAGTTTCGCGGTGCTGCGGGCTGCGACGGCGACGCGCATGCCTTCGCGGGAAAAGAGCCGTGCGAGAGAGGCGCTGAGGCCAGGGCCGGCGCCTACAATCAGCGCGATTTCAGGTGGTGACGTTGCCATTGTATGGATTTGTCCGGTTTGAGGTCGGTCGCAACTTAGAACTGCACAACGCGCGAAGAATGCCGCTCTTGGTGCGCTGAAACAAGCATCGCGAGTCGACTCGATTTTCTTTTGCCTTAGGTGCGAATCCCTCGGGGGAAACGCCGGCTGATATCTCGTCGGTGCAGATAGAGCCTATCCAGAGAGGTAGGTTCCGCGCCGCAGGCCGCCCTCCTAGGCTATACCAACCATGGGAGTGAAGCGTAGCGAATGGGTCAGGATCGGGTTGCTGCTGTTATTGGTCGGCGCAGCGCACGCGCCCCGGTCCGCTGATGCGCAATCCCTCTGCCAAAGCTGTGAAGTACAGGTCGGATTGGGCGGGACCTATCATTTCTGGGGTACGACCGGCGGCGTGGTCCTGCCGGTGATGGTGACCTGGAGCGAGAATCGCTACGAGCTCGGATTCGTTCGTGTGTCGACCCAACAGACACTCCAGGAATCCAGATCGCGTAACACCCGGCTGATGGCTGATCCCTACTGGGGCGTTTCGCTGTCACGCCGGTGGCAGCTGTTCGAACGCGGTCCGATCAAGGGCTTC